>Ga0307517_10001249_pt1 | contig 42696 bp, 36 predicted proteins | sample 23_EM_MG_FD_194515 | JGI IMG/M metagenome (GOLD analysis project Ga0307517, IMG submission 194515) | Populus trichocarpa ectomycorrhiza microbial communities from riparian zone in the Pacific Northwest, United States - 23_EM | ecosystem: Host-associated > Plants > Roots > Unclassified | place...
GCTGGTCCAAACGTACCGGCTGCACAGGTCAACGTCGCTGCTGCCGGACAACTCGGACAGGCTCCCCCGGGTGCGGCTGGTCCAAACGTCGCTGCTGCCGGACAACTCGGACAGGCTCCCCCGGGTCCGGCTGGTCCAAACGTACCTGCTGCACAAGTCAACGTCCCTGCTGCCGGACAACTCGGACAGGCTCCTCCGTGTGCGGCTGGTCCAAACGTACCGGCTGCACAGCTCAACGTCGCTGCTGCCGGACAACTCGGACAGGCTCCCCCGGGTGCGGCTGGTCCAAACGTCGCTGCTGCCGGACAACTCGGACAGGCTCCCCCGGGTGTGGCTGGTCCAAACATACCGGCTGCACAAGTCAACGTCCCTGCTGCCGGACAACTCGGACAGGCTCCTCCGGGTGCGGCTGGTCCAAACCTCGCTGCTGCCGGACAACTCGGACAGGCTCCTCCGGGTGCGGCTGGTCCAAACGTACCGGCTGCACAAGTCAACGTCCCTGCTGCTGGACAACTCGGACAGGCTCCCCCGGGTGATGTTCCTGCGGCGGGTCCGGATGTACCTGTTCAACCTGGTAATGATCCTGCGCACCCACAAATGGTACGTGATTCAAGTTCACCGGATAATGACCCTGCGCCGGCGCAAATGTTACCTGATCCACCGCATAATGGCCCCGCGGCAGTCCAAAACCAACCTGTTGCCCGGGGTTTTCGCCCGGCACCCAACCGTAGGCCCACAGGTTAGTCACTTCCTAAATCATCAGCCTGTTTCAGGTTTTTACTTACTGACTTATGAGATACAGATTGGAGCGCTCTACTTGGGCGTCCGCGCGCCGTGCGTATCGTTTATGTCCTGCCGTCGCGACGTGGTCTGGCACTATCCCAGTTTGAAAGGAATAAGGTAAACGTCGCCCCAAACTATAACTTACTCCATTGGCGTCCCCCTCATGTCAATGGGGTAGTGTTCGCCGAGTTGGATTCCTATGACATCCGTGGAATGTCAGCTATGATTTACAGATCCGTACCTCACCACCGAATCCGCTACATACTTGGCGCTACAGGCGAAGGGCGTAGAAGGTTACGTAGGTCTCCTATGCGAGAGTTGGATAGCATGGATTATGTCTTCATCGACAGCGATGAAACCGTAAGAGCTTGGCTCCTTTCAAATCCCGTGCTCGACGACCCGCTGGATCTCATGGTGTACTGTTACCGTGATCGGGGTTCAGAGCGGCAAGACACCCCGGCGCTGAGGAGAGTCGACTATCTCAATCAAAATGACGTCCGAAACTGGGCCCATGATCCGGCACAACGTATAGGCCAGATGCATTCCCGAGAATTATTCGACGACAGACCTGCTGATCGGGAGGGTAGTGATACGGACGACGCGCGTGAGGATGATACCTCTCATTTATCCGAGTCGTCCTCGGGCCTCTCAGACTCTGCGCATGGAAGTGAGATCCTCTTTACAATATTGCCACGTCCGCCTGTAGGACACGCTAAATGGCCGGCGAATCGTATCCCCCTTCTTGCCAAATCGTTGAGCGAGCAGAATCGACAGCTACCATTAAACGTCCTCCATCGCCCGGCTCAAGGCGAAGATGACCCCATGCACGGCATACAGTTCGATGAGGATTATCGCATGGAGGATACGCCCGAAAAACGGCGCTTGAATTACCTTATCAAGGAGTATCGGAGATCCGAGGAGACGCGGAAACGTCGTGCTGGTTTCGACGCCGAGAGCACAGAGGACCCTAAGTCTAAGAGAGTGCGTACGGGTGCTGGTCAGGAGAACTTGACAGGAGAACTGATGGATTCGATGGCGCGCCGACTATCGGCGATGTCTACCTAGATGAGCCGTGGATTAGTTGTCTGGACTGTCATTTCAAAGGGTCATTGATTGTTTCCTTTCCTTTTTTTCGTTTGATCATTGTGTGTGTAGCTCAAAGCGATGTTTAGTCTCGTTCTTTCTAGATCGTGTTCCCGTCCCGTATACGTGCAGAATGTGATGTTCCGGTAAACAGTCGACGTTTGTGCGCCAAGACTTCTGCCATTGACGATGCGGCTCTTATCGCGGCTCAAACCCTTGTGTGATCGTCAGGGGGGGGGATCATGCCGATTGACGACACACCACATCGTACCCCATAGGGCTATCACAGAACGAACCTCACACACACAAACGCCTGGCGAAATTCCGACAGTCCGACACGCCCACAGCGCCGCACATGTTGTTGTCTACGCGCAGTATAACAAGGCCACCTACCGCCCATCCTTCCCCTCTACACCATCCGTCTAGCGTTCACTTCCACACATCTTCTCCCCTCGTCCGTATATCAAATGGCTCCATTGAGAAAAACGCATGCCTCGGGGCAAAGGTCAAAGTAAGGACTATCTCTTCATCAATTTAAGAGCGCATTACCTTAACGTTTCTGTTATTCCCAGACGCCAAACAATCCAGCCCCCGGGGGTTGACGCCACCAGCGCAAAACGCCGAAAAAGCCATCCTCGTGCAGCTGCCATTGCCGGTGAGGCGTCAAGGACGTAAGAAATCTTCTCTGTTTAGCATGATCACACATTCCAGAACGTCCAGATATGATCTAACTTTTTAACTTCAATAGTCGTTCATTGACGTCCGGTGCAAGACCACCCTTTGAGCCAGCCGTGGAGGATTCGAGGTGAGGGTCAAACATACTACGCATATGTCAGAAATTTGCGACCTAACCACAGCTGGAATCAGGGGGCGCTATGGGGAGATATCCTACGCTAAAAGCTGGTGTGGGTTCTTGAATGCTCGCGAGCCTACAGCTGCGTACAAGGGATGGCGCGAACAAGTCAAAGCATACATCACGGTGCTCGGGTGGAACCCTACGAGTCTGACTGGCACCCAAATGGACTCGGTACTCAGTTTCGCACGCTCCCTCACGCCTGTCAAAGGCCGAATTAAATTAATCAAAACAAACCACCGCCCCGAAGACGTCGATGAAGTCGAACGTCAAATAAGAGTGTTGGTTAGGGACACAGCCAAGAAGCTTCAGGCGACGAACGATCGTCTCCATGCGGAACGGGCAGAGGATCCAATAGATGCAGAAGTCTGTGATGTTCAGAGTAAGTGTTCGCCCCCATTTACATTATGCGATTCTACGACTAGTACTCACAGTTTTTCCAGTGGCCCAATACGATTGGGCCTCTCCGTACTGCCAAAGGCCGATCAGGATCCACATTATTCGACGAACAGGCGCAACGAAAGCCGGGCACCCCTTCTTGCACTACCCCTGGTATGACGAAGACTCGGGCGGAGGGATTGCGTGGGGAGTCTTAGCATCGCCGAACTTGCAATCCCTACTCGGCGTGCTCAAGCGACAACATGTGGAGGACCCCATCCAATATCCCCGATATCTCATCGGGGCAACTGGGCAAGGAGCCAGCGCGTTACGCCGGCGACCGTCGGACCCCCTCCCCCTCTCGGAGCTCATATTTTTATATACAGACGATGACATCCGGGTGTGGCTGCTCGCTAACCCTGGCAAAGATCCTCTTGATCTCCTGGTGCTGGAGTCACGCCAGGATCAGGGAGAGGGCCGAGACGAAACCCCGGCGCCAGCCTCCGGTGGACATCCATTTTTCGATCGTAAGGCCTGGGACCGGTGGGGGCAGTGGGATGACATCGGAGCCGGGGACGACGACGACGACGACGACGAGAGTCTCAACGACGGCAGCGGCAGCCAAGACGAAGACAATGTCGATCACAGTCACCACGACGATGATCGGGTGCCGCCGGGACAGGTTCACACTCCTGATCGCCGTGGTAGAGACATTATTCAAGGTGACGAAGTAAGTTTTCTTTTATTTTCATTCAACATCTTATCTAATCATATATCTAGGACGACGACGGGGACAGCGGTGAATCGGAGCGTGGGAACACCTCAGGGAGCGATTATTCTCCCGTCGGAGATCCACCAGGCAGACGTACCGGGGATTCACGACACCGGGATTCAGACACTGGGCCATCTGAGAAGGAGCGGGCTAGAGTCCTGAGGGCTATTGTTCAAAAGGATCCCTGGCTTGCAAAACTCTTGAAGACTCCCGAACAAGAGGCTGTGGCGCCCCGACCAGGATCGGGAGCTGTGGCGCGCAGGACTAGAGAGCATCGTGGCCCAGGGCGTGGGCACGACGGCACTGTAGACACACCTGCTGCCGAATCAGAACCACCAGAAGATCGCGATATTCATCGGGCCAAGTCCCCCACCCCTGCGCCTGAGACGTTTACTCGAGCAGAGTCTACCCCCCCTCCTTCGACCCCTTCTCACTCACCCACCACTTCTCCTGCACCTACGCCGAGTGTTCCTCATGATACCACAAACCCCCACCCACCCCAGCAAATTGCAGCAGGGGGATCTCGGGATACCCGCCCCCCAAATGCGACGAATACGGCCCACGCGCCCAGCCCCGAACCACACAACAAACCTGAACCCCCGACGCACACTGCCCCCCGACGTGGGAGAGGCCGTCGAGGGCGTCACAGAACATGAACTTGAACGTTCTTGCCACTTCCCGATTATTTTTTTCACGCCACCCCAAAAATTCTACACGCTTCCAAGACGTCCCGTATTCTCTTACCTTTTCGTGTCAGCTACACACTTCCTAGACGTCTCATATTCTTTACATTTTCGTGTTCCTATCCCCTGTATAATAGTCATCAATTCCTTGTACCCCCTTACTTTGGCGTCTGGTATTCGCTACTTTTAGAATCTCGTTGCCAGTTACTGTATTTGTGCACATCGCGTTAGTAGACATGATCCGCCTGCGTCAGATTATTCACAAGGTTGTATTCCTTGCATACAGATTTCAGGGTGCTGAGTGGTGCTGATTCGCTGTTCGGAGATGAGAGTAGATACTCCTAATCCTCTTTGGGCGTGGTGCGTGTTTTCCGTGCAACCTCGTCGTCAATCAATGCTGATTGCAGCTAGCTTTCGCCCAGCCGGCGACATTTGCGCCACCATCATTTCGCTTATTTTTTCCGACGCCCGACACCTGCGTGTGGGGTCCTATGGATTTCAGCTCCAAAGCCCAACTTGAACCTTCACGATCCCAAAGCCCCATTTCGTAGGGAAAATCTCGACCTTCGGACTCTGCGTTCCTTGTAGTTCTCCCGACGACAGTATGATGTGTCCTATGAATGTTACGATTGTCCGTGTAGCGGGCGCCGCCACGATGGCAATCATTCCAATACAGATCGTAGGCAATTCTTTCACTCTCATACCGAGTGATAGTCTGTGCATAGTTATGTCCGGTCCGGCGTGAACCACAAGGTTGTATTCCTCTCAATAAGTTTTCAAGGAGCTAAGTAGAGCAGATTCGCCGTTCGGAGATGTGAGTAGATACTCCTAATCATCCTCTTTTGGCGTAGTGTGTTTCCCGGGCAACCTCGTCGTCAGCCCATGCTGCTTGTAGCTAGCTTTCGCCCAGCGACATTGACGCCACCGTGGTTTCGCCTTTTTTTCTGACGCCCGACCCCCGTGTGTGGGGTCCTATGGAGGTCTTGAATTTCAGCTCCAAAGCCCAACTTGAGGCTTCACGATCTCAAACCCCTATTTTGTAGGGAAATCTCCTGCATCGGACGTCCCGTCTAACTCTCCTGACGACAGTATGATGTGCCCTACCAATGTTGCGATTGTCTGCGTCGCTGGCGCGGCCACGATGGCAATAATTCCAATACCGATCGTGGGCAATTCTTTCACTGTCATACCGAGTGATAGTCTGTGCATAGTTATATCCGGTCTGGCGTCAACCGCCTGCGTCAGATTATTCACAAGGCAGTACTGTATTCCTTGAATACAGTTTCGGTTGGTGGTGATGATTCGACGCTGGGAGATGAGAGTAGATCCTAATCCTCTTTTGGCGTGGTGAGTGTCTCGCGAACAGCCCTCGTCGCTAACCGATACTGCTTGCAGCTAGATTTTGCATGTCCGGCGACGTTAGCGACACCTTCATTTCGTCTATTATTTCTCACGATAGACCTGTGAGTCCTAATTCCTGAACCGCGGATATGGTATTGAAAGTTTAAACCCCTTTGTGTAGGCACATCCCTCCCTTGCATACCGAGTGATAGTAAGTGAGCCTACCACACCCCTAAATCCTAGCGTACAGGTATAAGACCTAACGCGTCCTCTTCGACGAAAGGAAAATACTCACTCCTCGCTTCCACCAAACTCGACACATCCAATTATCAGATTGACTCCAATCTTTACCAACGTTCACTACCCGTCCTATATCCCACATGCATCCGAATTCCAGCAGTCAGCCAGCACCCCGGGTAGGCAATCTTAACGGGCGCAGGCGCGACATCATACCCGACTCCATGGGGTCGAGTCAGCCAACTCCACGAGTGGGCAATCTGAGCCGGCGAAGGCGCGACGTCATACCCGACTCCATGGGATCGAATCAGCCAACTTCACGAGGGGGCAATATGAACGGGCGTAGACGCGACGTCGTACTAGCGGATAGGCCGTCCAGATCGGTAACACAACAGACCGAATCCGGCAGCTCCAATAGTGCTAAATCGTCGGGTCGTAATTCTTCCCCACCACCAATCGCGAGACGGCTTCTAGCACGACCGGCCAAGCGCCTCCGGAGTAGCACAATTCAGACCACAGCATATACTGAACCTGAGATGGAGGCTGACGGACAAGGGCATATGGAACCTGTCCGCCTCAGCGACGATAGCAGCGATGAGTATCAGATGTCACATCCGGGCGACGAAACTAAACCGGACACCGAACCTGAAGGAGCGAACCTCGGTGGTGCGGATGAGACAACACCTAGACGTCGTCGTGGGCCACGATTGGTGGAGACACACGGAAACAATCGCCCAAGGACTGTGCGAATTTCGACCAACTCTGGTTCACAGGAGGCAGCAATTGTCCCACGGACGCCCGCGGCCCGTGTGACCATAACTCCCGGTAGGCCCTTGCCCCCGGCGACATTCCCATCATCAAGCGTAGCACGGTATTCGTCCCCACTTGGCGTCCCTAGCACAACAACGTCTGGTATCAGGAGCTCGAGTCCACCAGGCGAACCGAGTACAAGAGGAACTGTGTCTGTCCGGCATGTAATTAATTCGCGGCGAAACACGGTGACAGGCGTGGAGGGGGAAATACTAGGCGTAGCAAAGGATCTGATGCTTCAGTACACCCTTTATGTTAACCCACTCCCGAACCCGGTTGCTTTGACGTCTGAGGTGCATAGTGTTTGGAGTCGCGCGCAAGATGAGATTGCGGATGCCGGAAATATTGAACCGTCGTCGAAGAGTATAGACATTGTAAGTCAGAGGTCACAACCATAAAGGGTGCTGCACTAACTACGAAAGATACGTCAAAAACACTCTGGCGTGCGGGCGCAGTTCGTCCATTATATAAAAAATCATATACGGGAATTATACGGACTACCCGGCGACCCCACTGCCATCGCTCGTAGAGTCGAATACCTTCTCGAGGATGACAGGTTCATGTGCCCCTCAAATGGGTATGAGGTGTGTATCCGCCCGTCGCCCGTCGCCCAACCAGGACTTCCAATCACGACTGACTATGACCTGGATGCAGCCTATATCATTCCGGTTCCTCGCGCCTCAGATTGCCGACGCCATCTATGGTAAGTATTTCAATGGCAAGAGAAAGCTTGGGATGCTAGACCCGGAATTCATCAATCGTGTCAATGGTACGATGGTGTGTCTCACTTGTGCAATCCTGTGCCATCAACTACGCGCATATCGACTTGGGGTGCATCAGGATCCTCCGGACTTCAAGCCTGACGCAGTTGGAGGTAGGAGACCCTCAATGTCCCCCCCGTCCTTGGTTTTTGTTCTGATGACTAACCAATCTTGCAAGACCTTTTCTTACGGCAGAAGAACACCTGGCGGGCAGTACCACGGCCAACGCAGCAACTCATGCTCAGGAATCTGCGTGAGACGATTACAGACAGGATCCAGCAAAATCATCGTATGATGCAGGAAAGTTGTGAAGGCTTTGCTGACAATCATGACGCAGTTCATGCCGAACTGGAGCGTCAGCTATCCAGGCGTCAGCTATCCAGCCGGAATCCAAGACGAGCTGCTGTGCGGGAACAGACACCGCTCAACAATCACGCCGGGGGTTTAGAGCACTACCGGCAGAGTCAAGATGCATCCCAGGGGAGCGAACTGTCGTTTGACTACAACCAGGCGTCGTTCGCCCAGGCGCTTCAGATGCTAGATTCAGATCCGGTGAGCCTAGGTAACTCACAGGAGCTGACGCTGGGACTAGCGCAAGAGGGGCCAGCGACCCCGGGTTTCGCCAGTCGGCTATCGTTGAGCCTGGACGACTCGCAGGAAAGTGACGCAGGCGTGGGAGAGAATGGTTTTTTGTAGACTTGGCGATGTGTGAACCGTTGAGTTTATGGAATTTGATTTGCAGGAAATGTAAACTATTAGATTTCGGTTGGCCGATCTGTGGAGCCGTGAGGACAATTTGGGGTGTATTTCTGAGCGAGATCTGAGCGAGAGCTCAGAAACGTAGAATCGCCGTGGCCAGGGTGTCCTGGACGCCCTGGTCACGGCAGTAGACTAGTAATAATAGAATATCAAGATGCGGATGAGGTTCAAAGTCACGATACAAGGGGCACCAGCGCCTCGAAGCTTTTGTGAATGGCACTCAGTAATACAAATGAATAGTGGAGCGATCGAGACGGCGTCTGGAATATGTGTGCTATCATGACGCCGTCGAGAGTATGCATGTGAGCTATCACGACGTCGTCAAGACGGCGTCTGGAATATGTGTGCTATCACGAAGCCGTCGAGAGTATGCATGTGAGCTATCACGACGTCGTCAAGACGGCGTCTGGAATATGTGTGCTATCACGACGCCGTCGAGAGTATGCAAGTGAGCCATCACGATGCCGTCGCGACGAACATGTGAGCTATTTGGAAGGCATTGGGAGCCTATAGCCAGACATGGCAATTGATGCAGAGGGGGTTCAAATATCGCTGTGTAGCATCCGGAAGACTAAGCATCCAGATAGTCTTCCCGATGCTAGAGTGGAGTTGGATTCCGCCATGACGAGAGAGGCACAGGAAGGAGATCGTCGGAATGCGCGAGAGCTCAGGGTCTGAGGGCATCTGGACGCATGCGCTTGGTGGTGGACGTCGAGGACCCAGGGGTAGATGGGGAATGGCGTCCGGACGTGACGTCCGGCCGACGTCGCGTCCAGCGTAACGGGTAACGTTCTGAGCGTCCTGAGCATCTGATGCACGGGACGCTCAGGACGCATATAATAATTTTTGCTGATGGCGTTCTCAGTTGAAAAGTGTCAAGTTATTCAGAAGTCTTTTCGGGATCTTGGTATTACTTTACCGGTAGATGGCAGCAAAGACCATGAGATAAGACTAACTGGGTTCAATCAGGTTGAAATAGGCGACTGGACTAAACACTTGCCGCTTCCACTTCCCTTTCATCCCATTGAAGCACATCGTCCCTTGCCTATCGAGCTGCCACCAAAGGAAGACCCACTCGAGTTTGTCTGGGCCTGCAAAGATTATCTTCATCCCAACCCTCTATTGGCGAATGGTCCATCGGACAACAACCTTTCGCTTGCAACTTCGGAATCCAGGCCATTCCCGGGTGGCACTTTACTACAGCATTGAATACTTTCCAAAGGTTTTATCCATCCTTCCGGTACTATTCTATATGCTAACCTTACCTATCTAGAATTCCAATCCAGCTTCAAGCCCCCGTACAACTTCCTATCAATGACCTTCCAAGCCACTATTATACCTCCTCCCGGATCCCAATTTTCCCTACTCATCTGGATATCGCTCCCCCAGACTGATTCCTATTGCTGTATTTTGTACGAAGAAACCGGCAGTCTGGGCCATATTTGACTTCTGTTGAACTAGTATGCATTTTTCTTGGATATTTTGAAGGTGTTTTATCATACTGTTTTTTTCTTGATCATACTTGCTTTTCATCTGAATTTGTATTGAGTGGGTTTTGTTTTCATTTTTATATGTCTCACCAGCCATGTCGCAATTATGAGGAATACTTGGCGCCTGGCAAAAAACCGTATAACGAGAAAAAATACGGTATGGCCGAACGCCGATCTCGTGGGCAGTGGAGGGAGGGCATGAAGGGGTAGTAAAGATGTTTTTAGAACGAGGGGTCAATCCCGACCAGGCATACACCCACTGCGATCGAAACCAACTCTGGCGACCTCCTCCGTGCAGAATTCTTCTAAAAGAAGATTTTGATTAGTTAGAGTAGTTGTGAATTGATAGGGCACGAGCAGAACACCTCGCCGTAGAGGAAAGCTGCCGTGGAGCAGGGGCCCTTGCGAAGGACTCAGGGGAAAGAATTTGATAGGAAACAAAAGAGTGTATTAGATATAAGACAGAGAAGCACTAAAGGGTCGATTCCGGGCCACAAGAGAAGAAGGGGTAGATAGCGGTCAAGTCACTTCCGTCGGCGGACAGAATAGTACAAACGGAAAAGAAACGCAAGGACAAACGAAGATACTACCGGAGGGGCAATCATCGCTCACATTAAAGGAAGTAGAACGAAGTAGATAGAACAACGAAGTTCACAATGATGAAAGAAAGAAAAGTCACGATAGCGTGAAGGAAATCATCCCTCCCATGAGGTTGTCGTTGTTTTTTCTTTGTTGTGCCCGTCTATCTGTTGAAATTCACGAAGGTTCCATACCCAGGGGATAGGTGTGACGCTGATGGGACATGGCAGAGAGGAATTGGGTTTGATAGCAGTTGCACGATTATCTAGTATGGTATCAGAAGTGTTAGTGTTGTTTGGTTGATACGTTAGTTAAAGGGGCAACGCTTGGGAAGTTTTAGGATTTCGCACTAAGGGCATACTAGAGGTTAGTCATGAAGGTTAATGGGGAGATGGAACAAATATGAGTCGCACGATGAGAGATAGGAAACGGGAAACGGGATTAGGACAGCAAAGGATTGCAGGAGACAGGAGGAATAGTGTAAGAGGACGAAACTCAAGGGATGGATTACGGAGGAGAAGTTTCAGGAAACTTCTCAGGAGCTGGGTGGATGGAGTCACAAAGGAGGAAAAGGTTGAGAGTGTTGTGGACGAGATGTTCCTGTATAAGTCGAGTTTGTGTATATATAGGACACATCCGTAGAAATAGAAAGAATAAGAATCCCAATCCACTCTCTGCCCGACATAGCCTTATTTTTAATAGGTTATGAGCCCGGATCGCGTATCCCAATAGCCCATCATACATAACATTCTTTATTATCCCCTCGCTTCAATCTCCTTTCTCTTAGACGATGGCAACTACTCGTTCAGCAGCCGGTGCTGCAGCCAGCCCTTCCTCCACTCGCTCGACAAGTGCTCCTGCGGTCTCCAACAATACGTATACCTCCCTTAGCCATTCCATTGACTGGCTCGATGGGTCTATGGCAAGTGGAAAGAGCAACTACATTGCCTGGAAGTTTCGAATCCTACGCATACTTAAGGAAAAAGGATTATCCCATGTGTTGGAAGCAGCTACTAATGACGAGTCAACAATCGATGAAGCAACAAGAAACAGAAGGAACGATCAAGCATTTACCATCATTTCCCTAAACATCCGCGACTCTCAAATTCCCCATATCCAGACCGCAAGTAGTGCCAAAGAGGCTTGGGAGTCGCTAGCAAAGGTTCACCAAGGAATCGGATCCAATGGTCCGATGGTACTAATGCAGAAGCTTTGGAGCTTGAACCTAAAGGAAGGTCAAGACATGTCAACGCATCTCAATAGCTTTAAGGAACTATCAACTCAGGTGGCCAACCTTTCTCCAAATGGACTTGGTGTCCCAGACAATGATCTTGTATCAATGTTAAGTCTCTCGCTTCCTCAATCCTATGAACCATTAATTATTGCTGTACAGTCACGAACCGAGAATGTTACCTTCCACTTCCTTTGCGGGTGATTGCTTCAAGAAGCAACTCGACGGCAAACAGCATGTTCCACAACCCCCAACAAGGAAAGTGAACCACTCTCGGCCTTTACTGCTCGTTCAGGATTGCGTCTGATGGGGTTCCGGGGAAGGGGCAATGGGCGAGGAGGATATTGGGGGTTTGGACGGGTGTTGAGAGGGGGTTCTTCGGGGGCAACTAGAAGTCGGGGAGGAATGGTTAGCGGTCGCTGCCATTATTGCAATAAGGAGGGCCATTGGAAGAATGAGTTCCTCAAAAGGAAAGCGGACCTACAAAGAGATTCGAGCGGAGGACATTTGGCTTTCATTGGAGTCTCAGGAACTGGGAAAGGGGGAACGAAGTGGATCATTGATTCTGGTGCTTCGAGGCACCTCTCCGCACGACGAGATCAATTTGAAGATTATATCAACATTATGCCTACTCCAATAACAATTGGGAACGGAAAAGAAAGTACGGCTATCGGACAAGGGAATATATCCCTTCAAACACCAACGGGTACCATTGAGTTGGTTGGCGTTCTCCATGTTCCTGAAATCGGAAGGAACTTGATAAGCGTTGCAAGTATGGTCGACCAAGACTTTCGGGTCGAGTTTTCTAAAAACGGATGCATGGTTAGCAAATGGAATACGGAAAAGGTGATTGGTAAACAGGATGGGAATATCTATTTCCTGACTGGACTCCAAGAGGTGGCGTTAGCAGGACTTTCGCAAGCAGAGGATTTGGCCACACCAGAGGTTTGGCATAGGAGGATCGGTCACCGAAGCCTAAATACACAGGCTATCGCAGTGTTCTCAACGGGGCAGTCCGTCCGTCGTGAAGGCGGACGGCAGTGGATGGCGTTAAGCGGTCCCGTCCGGTCATTTTCAAAACTTGCCCTGCGCCCCAGTGCGAAGGACTATAAGCCCCGCCGTCCCCCGCTGTCCACCATGAAACATGTTTCATGTCAAGGAACACGCCCGAAGTAGTACGAAATCTTGCCTCGGGGCAAGATTGCTTATGTCATCCCAGCTTTCCTCAGTGCGGAGGCGGGAATATTCTTATTATTCTTATATCAGGAATCCGAGTGCAAGTATATGATAGAAAAAAAGAAGCAGGGGGACATACAACGAGCACAACGCCACCAGGTTTTTCCATCAGAAGTTGTATACTCCGAACCATTTTCAGAACAGACGCAACTCTTTCTCATCTTACGCCTTCTCTCATAAATCTTAGATTGTTTCTTGTGATGCAGGCTCCGCGTGTTTATCCGACATGTTTTCCTAGCTTGTATCAGGGCTTAATGATGCAAGAGAAGTAATAAACGTTGCAGTGGGGGGATGGTAGGTAGGTACGATTTCTGGATTAAGCGATATGCCCGATGCCCGGCCCTAGCAGCATATTACGGGATATATTCTACATCTATTTATCTCTCCTAGATAGCCTCAGGTTTCTTTTAATCTTATTAGATGAATTTCTGTATTTGCTCGAGAAGGGTGTCATGAAATGCTGCTGATAGGATTCATAGTCCCCTGTAGTCACCGGCAGTAACCCACAGCTCGCAGTCCCTGGTCGTGCCCTGCCATCCCCCACGCTAAAATGTCTTACCTTGCAGGGCCCGCTGTCTGCCACAAAGACGGCCGTCCTGAGGTTTCCAGGACGGGTGTGGACCACATTTTGCCGTCCCGTCCGGTCCAGGGCTCTTGGCCCCCAGTCGGGCCCTACGGGGGCCCCGGACCGTTGAGAACACTGGGTGTGACCTCCCCTTAACCAAACCACCTTGGCTGCCTCAACCACCTTCCATCTAGCCCCCAAGTTTTGATACCCTTTCTAGAAAGCGAATATATATCTCAGCAACACCCGACTAATCCTCTGGCTTGGGGTTGGCCAGTATTTTATCATCGCATCTTTCATTTGTCTCTTAGTTTTTCCCGTTTGCACCCTGCCTTCCTTACCACACATATTCCTACTTAGTGATGGGCACGATCATGCTCGAGCAGAAAATTTAGCCCATGCTCGAGCATAAATCGTGCTCGAGCACACCAAAAGTTTATGATCGAGCATGATCTTGCCCATCACTATTCCTACTCCATACTCTAAACAATTACTTAACTTAATATAGGATTGGTGGCAAAGCCTCAGGGAGCTTGTAGGTGTTGAAATCCTCGAAGGTTCCATTCTCGGGAGATAGTCGGAACACTGATGGGACATGGCTGAGAATAATCGGGTTTGATAACAGTTGCACGGTTGACTAGCATGGTGTTGGAATAGTGATGGTATGTTTGGTTGAGACGTTAGCTAAGGCAGGAACGTTGGGGATGTGGTACTAGGGAAGACTAAAGGTTAAAAATTAATGGTTATCAGGAGTTGGAACGTATTAGTATCACACTATGAAGAATAGGAAACAGACCGCTGTGTCAGGACTGCGAAGGAGCGCAGAAGATAGGGGAAATAGTGTAAGAGGATGAGACGAAAGGGATGGAATTAGGGAAAAGAAGTTTCGGGAAACTTCTGAGGAGTCGGGTGCATGGAGTGATGACAGGAGAAAATACTGGAGGGTGTTTCGCACGGAGAGTTCTTTCTGTGAAGTCAAGTTTGTATATATAGAACACGCCCAGAGACGTAGAAACTTACTAGAAATCGTAAGGACTCAAAGATACTCTCGACTCATCATAGCCCAAGTTGTTTAATAAGCAATCAAATCCTACCATGTTAGCTTGTAATGATGATAGTTTTATCGGTCGCGGGTGGGAGCGCAACTATAGGTTAGTTAACCTACCCCGGGGTTAACAGTGTCAGAAGGGCAGTGGGACTAAGAGAGCGGTTCGGTCTTTTAAAAGTTCACGAAGGTTGCATATTTGGGACATCACTGAAACACTCATAACGGATGGCGGGGATCAATTTTGTTAGACGGTTGCACAACTGAGTAATATGGTATCAGAGGAGTGATAGTATGTTTGGTTAAGGACTTAGACGAAGCAGAAATGTTTAGGATGGTTTAGGATTGGCACTAAGGAAGACCGGAGGTTTGGGTTAAGGTTTACCAGGATTTGGAACGAATAAGTATCGCACTATGAATCTATGACGGTTAGGAAACAGACGACGGTATTAGGACTGCAAAGAATTGCAGAAGATGGGAGAAATGGTGTGAGAGGAGGAAAGGGAAGGAAGGGAATCAGGGAATAAGAGTTTTGGGAAACTCCGAGGGGTTGTGTGGATGGAGTGAAGATAGGAGAAAACGATAGAGGATGTTGCGGATCAAGAGTTCCTTCTGTAAAGTCAAGTTTGTGTATATATAGGAGACGTCCAGAGACATAGAAGGAATAAGGACGCTAATACACTCTCTAGAGAACATGGCTCAATTTTATAAGGTTTGGCGAACATTTCTAAGGGTCGGAGACAGAGTTTATACCATGTCCTATGTGTTATAGTCTGGTTATTAGTTTTTTATCGTCAGTGTTTTTTGGTGTTTCTTCATATGACCTAACTTTACATCCTTACTTCCTTCCGTAACTGGCATTTTAGTTCCTATCGTAAATGGACTTTGGTGGATTTGATATCCCCGCTATATCATTTGACGGCACGTTTTCGGAGTCATGTTTGAAATGATTGATTTCTCCAAGGCACGTGAACCAAATGTCCTCATACTTTTTTTCTTCGTGCTTGTGACAACAGATTCACTGTTGCAAAGTTTTGGATCCCTAGTCGGGGCCACTTTTCTCGGAAGGAGCTACCCGAGCGCTCTAGCGGATTTTCTTTTGAACAATTATTGGGTGGGTAGGCGCAGTGGATCCAATCCTAAGTTACAGAACGGCACAATGCTTTTATTGATACAAACAACAATAATAGACAAAATATGTTAGAGAACAATAAAGAATAAAGAGATCGTGTGCAAGAAAGAATGACTTTGACAAGAGATGACCGTAAAACTGTGACAGAAATGCGATGAGTGAGATGAACTACTAAACGAACAAAGGGAAGAACAGGCTGCCTTATATCCTTATCCACAGAGAACTTCTTTCCCCGGCATACTTCTTGCGCATGCCAGATTCTTCTCCCACTTTCCATCTCTAGGTCGTCCTTCTGTTCCACTTTGCCAAAACGCTTCCGAGGTAAGAGTTCCTTACCCGGGGGTACGGTTATGCCAGATGCCTCGGATCAAGCTCATGGCCGAGGATACAGTAGATGTTCGGTTATTGACTGTGTTCGTGTTTCATTGTCAGTCGATCGGTGATTGATGGTGTCGCATCAGGTATGCAGGTTGGTGGCATTGGATCGTAAGAAGCTAACAGTGGTGGAATGCTGTCGAAGCAACCATCTTGTTAACAATATCGTAAATGCGTTTCGCCTTATGCAGGAACGAAAGTATGTAGGTGGTGAGCAGCCTAAAATCAGAATTCTGCAACATTTTCAATATCCGTATCACACTACTGGAGACGACTGAGATTTCCGGGAATCTACTTCTTTTGCGGCGGGTTAGGGTCACGGCGGCCCGTGCTGAAGTGAATGTTGAGAGTCGGGAGTTGGAACCGCCGGCGAATATTTGAGAGGGAAAAAAAATCTTTCTCAGCCGAAAGTTTCTGTAACGACCTATTCTTTACTTTTCTCCGGCTTTGCATCGTGCATGCTTCCCAATGCTTGGGACTCCTGATTCCCGGCCCCGCTTTATGCATTAGGGCGCGGTCACTCTCTATTGTTATTGATTTAACTTCCTGGCCTGGTCTACCACCTGGCGCAGCAGGCTAGGTAATATATAGGGGCTGCATCTGCCCCACAGATCGGCTAGGTTATCACAGCAGATTATGAGCCTGAGGGAAAAACGCTAAAATATTTGACACCACAGCTAGCGGTAGCTTCGGGCGCTAGCTGGCTAACAGCTCTGGGCCTTCATGTTCGTGCGATGCTAAGTTGTGCCTATACTGGAGGGGATACATATGTAATCTGCTTTTTAGTCATATGATGCCCGTAGAATTCCCGGAATAAGCCACACGCTTTGTGCAATGTTTTCGTTGGGAAATAAGGTACCTTAGGTTTAGGGTTTTCTGCTAGAACCAATAATCTGTACAAGTTGTTAGGGGCGCCTTGCTTCTGGATGCACTTTATTTCAGGACAATCTGGTGGTGATTCGAGCTGCGCAATTCCGGCGGGGTGGGGCTGATTTCTGGCACCTAGGATCCCGCACTAGCCGGCAAAAGTCAAATTGAAACCGACGAGGATTTTCTTGAACCTACCTAACCATCACCGCCTACACGATATGTTGAAACTGTGGTAAATTGTGCCGGGTTTGTGTTGTTTGCACCCTCCCGTTGGCTCGGTTGCTTTGGTTTAACTTTACTTCGCCTAAGCTCCCATCCGGCTTTTTGCCAAATTATTCGGTCACTGGTGACGGGGAAAACTCCCTGCTTTGATTTGTGCACCGTCTCTCGCCTTGGCGGGAAAGTGCTTAGATAGTGTTATACTAAATTTAGTAACGTGTCATACTTTGCTTGCTGGATCTGCGGCTTTTTCTCCTTGCAAGGCGCCGAGAAAAAGCGGTTTTAACTCCCCGACCTGAGCAGTGCTTGAGCAACTTAGTGCTTGTGAAGCCCCTACTTTCCCTCCTCCCCCACCTTCACCGAAACCCACCCAGTCTGATCTATCTCTCATTAAGGACTCTTTCAATCTACGAATAGCACGACCACTACAATCAAGGACACCGGCAAGAAGGATGGGCTCTGCATCATACCAAAAGCCAGCCATTACCATAAACCAGAACGTTGGTAATGTGACGGACTGTTACAAGAATGTCTGGAATAATTGTGAGATATCGGTGTCTGATGAGAAGAGGCATATCCTGGAGTGGTTGTCTCCCATGGCAGCTCGGGGAAGGCATCAAGCAGTGCGCGAAGGCAGAGCGGAGGGGGTAGGAAACTGGCTTCTTCGAACGAGCGGGTTTGAGAACTGGCATACATGTGAGGATCGAGCTGTCAATCAGGTATTATTCTATTATGGGAACCCAGGAGTGGGGAAGACATATCTAAGGTGTGTGGGATAAGCTCGGTAGAAATAGCGCGCGAAACTAACTTGATCGTGGAAACGAAAGCTCTCTTGTGATAGATAAACTATGCGATGGGCTTGATGGGAGCAATATTGCGGTGGCCTGTGTCTACTGTGACTTCAATGCTCATAAGGAGCAGTCCGCAACCAGTCTGCTAGCGGTCCTCCTGAAGCAGCTTGTGGCAGGGGTGGAACCAATCCCGGAAGAGATTAAGGCCGCCTTTGACAGAGCGAAGAGGGAGATTGATGGTCGGGCACTCCGACTCCCGGAAATCCAAGCAATGCTCGTGACGTCTGTCTCCTCGTTACAACGGGGATTTATCTGCATTGACGCTTTAGATGAGCTTCCCGCGAAACATCGGCCAGATCTTTGGGACTCTTTGCGCTACATTGTCCGGGAGTGCCCAAATATTAGGCTGTTCATTACTGGGAGGCCGCACATTCGAGAAGAAGTGAGGAAGTATTTCCCCGAATGTCCTGACCAACCCCCCATAAAGCCTACCGAAGAGGATATTCGGGAGTATCTTTTTATGAGGTTGAAAAAGGACTCCGAGCTGGATGCGATGGACACGGAACTGGAGGCCGATATTCTTAGAATTATTGCGGACAAGATCTCGGGGGTGTATGTAAAATTTGTTCACGGTGGATCCAAGGTTATCAGCTAACATTAGTCTCTAGGTTCCTTCTAGTTTCCCTAGTTGTGGATGCGGTTCTAGCAGATGCCACAATACATCAAAGAAGAAAAACGCTCGATAAGATGACTGACGGCTCTAGTTTGGGTGACGCATACGGCACAACATTGGATCGTATAAGAGAGCAGAAAGGGAACCGCATGAGGCTAGGAATGGGAGTGCTGATGTGGGTTTCATGCTCTGAGCGGCAGCTAAAGGCAGGAGAACTGTGTCAGGCATTAGGGGTGGAGCCCGGAACTCCAGACATCAATATCCGCAATGTCCCGTCAATACGGACCTTGTTGAGTTGCACATTAGGGCTTGTCACAATTGATGAGCAAGAATCAACTGTCCGTCTCGTGCATTTCACCCTTAAAGAGTATCTTGTCGCTCATCCCGACTTGTTCATCACACCTCATTCGATAATGGCGGAAATATGCCTCACCTATCTAAACTTTCAGTCCGTTTGCGATCTTCCAACTTGTCTAACTACTATCCCGTCCACAATGCTATTTCTCCACTACGCATCATGTTACTGGGGATCTCATGCAAGGAAGGAGATGCGTCAAAATGTAAAGGAGCTTGCCCTACGACTTCTTCAACAAGATTCGAACCACATATGGGTTGATATTCTCCTGCGTGAGGAGACTGTTGGCTTCAGATCCTATTCTAGTTGTCGCTTCGGTAGAAGCCCCGATCTCAGGGGGTTTACCGGACTCCATGGCGTAGCATACATGGGGATTACTTAAGTCGCGATTGCTATGGTGGGCATGAAAAGATGGGACTTGAACGGAAGGGATTCTAATGGTGAAACGCCGTTAATGTGGGCTGCTAAACGGGGGAATTCCGCGCTCGCAAAGCTACTTCTTGAGCAGCCCGATGTTGATCCCAACTTATCAAACAAAAAGGGCCTAGCATCAATCACACATGCTGCGATGGCTGGGCATCAGGACGTGGTGAAACTGCTCCTCGAGCACGGGAACATCAATCCAGATTTGCCGGACGAAGGTGGTAGGACACCACTGTCTTATGCTGCTGGTTTTGGACACGATGGGGTGGTAAGGCTGCTCCTGGCGCACGGGGGTGTCAATCCTGATTTTCAGAATGTGGAGGGCTGGACTCCTGTAGTATGTGCTCTCGTGCTTGGGCGTGAGGGCATTGCGGAGCTACTCTTGCGGCGAGGCAACGCAAATCCCAATACGATAGATCCCCGGGGCCATACACTGTTATTCTACGCTGCTACCTCCGGGTGCGAGAGGATTGTGGAGCTGCTCCTGGAGCTGGGCGTCGATCCCGATCAGCCGGATGAAGATGGCAGGACGCCGCTATCACATGTTGTCATGCAGGTATCTGAGCGCATTGTGGGGCTACTTTTGAAAGGGGATGCCGATCCCAACTTGCCGGATAAGGATCACATGACGCCACTGCTATATGCTGCCGAATCGGGGACGAGGGGTGTTGTGAACCTACTCTTAGGGAAAGTGGATGTCTGCTTCAACTCGCCGGACGGTAATGGCATGAAGGCACTACGATGTGCTGCCCTATATGGAAATGGGGAGGTTGTGAAGCTGCTCTTGGAGCGAGTGGATGTTGATCGCGTTGGTTGTGGTCCGGAAGCGCTCGCATGCGCTGCCATATCTGGCTGTGAGGACCTCGTGCAACTGCTATTGGAGCGTGGGTATCTGGATCCCTGCTGGTCGGATGCGATAGGTAGGACGCAGCTATCATACGCCGCCAGAGGGGGATGTGAGGGCCTTGTGAAGCTGCTCCTGGAGCGACAGGATGTCGAGCCCGATTTGGCGGACGAGAATGGGCAGACACCACTATCACATGCTATCGGAATTGATGGATCTGAGGGCGTCGTAAAGCTACTCTTGCAGAGAGGGGACGTCAATCCCAATACGCTGGACTACGGTAGCAACACGCCACTACATTATGCCGTGATTTCCAATTTTCAGAATGCAGCGAAGTTGCTTCTAGGGCGCGGAGATATCGACCCCAATCTGTTGGACGACAACGGTCGGACACCACTATGTAGTGCTGCCTCAACGGGATGTGAGGGGATTGTGAGGCTACTGGTGGAGCGGCGAGATACCAATCCCAATTTGACGGACTGTAATAAACGGACACCACTATCACTTGCTGCCGAGCGTGGACGGACGCGGATTGTGGGGCTCCTCTTGGAGCGAGGGGATGTCAATCCCGATTGGCCGGACGAACATGGCAGGACACCACTATCATATGCTGCTCAATGGATTGATCGATCCGAGGACACTATGAAGCTACTCCTGAAGCGAGGGGATGTCGATCCCGATATGTCGGATGAACTCGGTAGGACACCACTATCATATGCTGCCGGGTGTGGAAACGAGAGGGCTGTGGAGCTACTCTTGGCACGGGAGGGTGTCAACCCCGGTTTGCCTGACCGAAATGGAGTGACACCATCGTCATATGCTAGTAGATCTGACTATTTCGGCATCGTGAGGCTACTATCAAGAGCAGGGACTTCGAGTCAGGAAATATCACAGAATAGGGACGTGGCGCTCCAAACCTCAATTCTTTCTTTCAGTGCTCCGGAAGATATGAGACTAGCTTCTGGATCGCAGCCCGAAGGCATTATTCTCAGCACAAGACACGAGACCACCGAAGCTATTCCTCTCTGTCGCTCAAACTTCCCATCAGATCTACTCAAAGCAAGCAGTTCATCATCTGTTCTCACGTCCACCTCCCTATCTGGTTCTCCCTCTGAGTCTATCATCTCGAAGCCCTCAAGGCCACTGAAGCGTCCTAGAGAGGCCCAGCCGCTCCCTGATCTATCCAAGCGCCAGCGTCTCCCTCCGCCTTAATATTTACGAGAATACCTATCATCCCCATTGAAGTCTATATCGGACCTTGCTGCACAATTACCACACCCACATCAGCACCCACCCTATTAGTCCACCCCTTTGCACCTCTATCATCACTGTGAGAATGGTATCTACATGTACACTATGGAATAGGTTTCTGGCCTGTAGTGTGTCAAATTTTCCCCTTGTATTGTATTCCACCAGACCTAAACGCTGAATCATCGTTGCAGCAACTAGAGTACACACTAGAACAAATTTCCCCCCGGAATCGCCCCATTCCCTGTACGGTTCCCCCCCCCCCCCCCGCCTGCCATTTCCTAGTCTTGTCTTGGGCTTCACTTTCTGTCCGGGGATGTCGGTGGGAGTAGGTTGCCTCAGATTTCTTTGTATGATGGTGCTTTTCTCCCTTGCTTTTTTTTGTCTTTTTCGTTCCTCCTAGGGTAATTTTATTCAGGAAGGGGAGTTTGCAGAGCGTGATATACTACATAGCTCCGGTGTTAGGACCCGATATGAGTTGCTCGATGCACGGTAGTGATAGTTTTGCTTTTTTTTTTTTTTTTAAGAAGGGAAGATTCTTAGCTTGCTATTGTAGGCTAGACTCAAGGTGCTTTGTCACTTCATTTCTGTATTACTTGTAGACTAAAATGTCCTGTGTCAACCCTCCGTCGTGATCTCACCATTGATTGAAATTGTACCAGGAGGGTTACCTCGCGTGAAGGGGGACAAATTACAAATAACTTGCGAGAGGAATCTCATTATGGGCTATGAAAATTGAGTATATCCATTGCCCGGCAATGGGCACGAGTAAGCCTCAAAGACCTACTAGACCCTAGGACCAGGGGTCCATTCTGTTGAAATTTTGCTGCTCACCACATGCAGATTCTTCGACGGAAAACTACTACTACGAGGATGACATCTTATCGAATGGTTACTAGAACGAACTAGTTTCCGACTGCTGTTGTTTGATACAGACTGCGCCCCTGTTAGCTTCATACAGATAACGCACAACCCTGCATACCTAGTTCATCACGATCAACAACCACGAAACACCTTAAGTGAAAGGTGCGACAACATCGAAACACTAAACACAACATCCCTCGGTCGATCGTGATACCGACAGCAGCATGCCATCCCCGACCCTTGGTAAACTAGATTTCACCTCGGTTATGAGTCGGAGGAGATTCGGCAAAGATGGGTAGTGGAGGAAATGCGAGAAGAGAATCGGCATACGCAGGTCGTACGTCCGAAAGGGAGCTTGCACTTTGAGGAGGATAAAAGGACTTCTGTTTTCCCTTTGTTCGTTGTTTCGGCCATCCATCAGACATTCGCTTTTCTCTTCGCTCTATCTTCTGTATACAGAGTATCAGTCTCTCGTTTCTTTATTCTTTATTGGATTTGTTTCCTTGCCACCTTACTTGTTCGTATCGATAAAAGTCTTTGGTTCCTCCCACTGTCAGTGATCGAATCCGCTGTGCACCAAACTATTTTGTTCAAAACATTCTCAGAGAAACACGCCCAATCAGGGTCCTTGGCACATAGAGAGCATTTTCGTCTTTATAATTGACATTATTACGGTTAGCTAGCCCTGCTTTTGTGTAGGGCTAATCTTAGTATCACAGATCACAATATGGATGAATCTGATCTAGGTTGGGCTGTTTTTTCCTCTTGCTCCCAGAAATCCTCCGAGTGAGCTTACGTGATTTATGCATATATCGACTCCTCAGACACACCATCCCGGCATCAGATAAGCTCCCCACTCGTGCTTGGTTCATTCGCTCGCTCTCAACATTATTCTTCAACTGGGATTAAACTAACGGTAGAGACAGGCATGTGAGTAAATCACAAATATCACATCCTAATCCTTTCATAGAGCGCCGCACCTATCTCTATATTCCTCGCGTGTCCTTGTTCCTCCTTACACTCCCGTGATAACAAAGGAAAGACATATCGTGTAAAATCTATTGTTGAAGGTTCTCCCGACGAAAATCACCGGCGATCACTCCGTACGGAAGAATTGTTTCTTCATACATTTCCTATTGTACCTCCTGTTAGTTTCTTAGTTTCCTTTGTCAGTCGTTACCAATCTAAGGGGAGGAACGGGAATATCCGGTTGGTATACTCAATATTAGGATTCGCAGACATGACCGGAAGTATCCGGAAAGCTAAGCTGAGAAATGATCAGAATACTTGGCGCAAATAGGACCTGAACTCCTTTGTTTATGCTCATTCCCGAAACAGTTCCGGCAGGATGGAAGGTGCGAGAAAGGTTCTTTGTATTGTCTCTATAAGTTTCCCGTTCCACCGTGGCTACACGGGATAAACAAGCTGGATACGAATCAGAAGAATACACAGCCGTTTTCTCCTTGACTTTATTTTCTCACCTTTCCCAATTTTGTTTCCTTGTCCGCTCGCTAGTCCCTCCTCAATCAGCAACCCATAACAACACTTCCGTATCAGTACCATTTGCATGCCTCCTGAACGATCTTTCACATTCCCACAACAAAGCCAAGCACATCCATCTAGCAATACTGAATAAACACTCTTGTATAAGATGGCGTAGTTGTTTTGTTTTTTCACCCCAAGGTTCCGAACGGTCTGAGAATGGACTAGTCTGGACTGCACAGTCTAGTCATAGTCAAGTCTGGTCCGAGGTTATGAATCAGACCGACTGCACGGTCAATGGCAAGAGAACTGACTAGACTAGACCATGTCGGACTACCCAAGTCGACTGATATTCCATGCTGTAATTTCAGTTAGTGGAAAGAGACTAGTATGATACTTAGCATAATCATGCTCCAGCAGAAAGTTTGGGTGTGCTCGGGCACAATTTATGCTCAAACATGGGCCACATCGTCTTTTTGAGCATGATCATGTATATATATCTTCCGTGTGGCTGGGGTTTCTTTTACTTAATCTTGATCTATTACCGGCATCTTGAGTTAAAATGCCACCGACAAGGCTCACACTCGCCCTCACATGCATCGTTCACTCCAGAATTGATCCTGACAGGCACATGTATTGGCATTGTCTTCTGAGAATTGAGTCCAATATTCTAGGAGGGCTTCCTCACCACAATCCGTTCATAGCACAGTTCATGTTAGGCCTTCTAATTTTACAGGTACACGTAGTCCTTTCGTATTTGATCTTCAAATAGAAGGTAAACGGCAATCTTGCTTAATTTCTGTGTGACAGATCTAGGCAAATTCTCCTATTATTTCCGTATCTAGAACCCCTTCGACTATTGAAACCAACTATGGCCAATCTGCGGCAAGTTTAAGCGAACTCAGCGAGGCTTGCAGGGATCCCATATTAGACCAGTCTTTGACTGGACCAGACTTGACTGGACTAAATATTTCAGTCAAGTCCAGTCCCCTCCTCCCTTCGTGACTGACCATTCGGTCTTCTCTTCGGGACTTGACCGATCTGACTATTCGGAACCCTGGCCAACCCTCTCTCATCTTTGAAAATGACTGAAGGGTGCAGTGGGTCTTGAAGATCACATCGTAGGAAGCACTCTATCTGGTCGAAAGTAATTGACCAAGCTATCGATTGAGATGCTATCTAAAGACAGACTGGAAATATAGAAGGGCTAGCTCTTGGATTAGTACGTCTAGGTTTCTGGTCACATATTTAGTCAGAAATCCGCTCACAAATACTCGAAAACTTACTTTATATGATAAATGGAAGTTATAAATTTATCCCAATAGATTTTGCTCGCCGTAGTTTCAAAATTACAGTTTTAGGGTTAGTTGACCGATAGACGGGCATCTAGCACGAGACGGTAGGGAGCGTTAAGTGGGGTTAGGCAGTTGGAGGGGTATGCGCAAGTAGATGGTGTTTTCCTAGGTACTGTTGCTTGCCGTCAACCCATAGCATCCGATGGGATTCCCAAACGCACCTCCGAGACAGCGTCACGTCTCGACCTTCTGATGACAATAATTTAGGATGGTAGAAAATTAGGAAAACACTTTTGCATCTTCTATCAGAAAATGAAGCCCGTTAACATGCGACCGTCTAGTTTTATCACCCAAATTTTAGAACCACATGTTAAACTAGCCCTTCATGTGTTAGCGCAACCTGGGCAGTGCTTGTAAGCGATCAGTTAGGAATGGCGATATTTGACTCCTAAGACATAATAGGGACATTAACACAGTTCCCCCATTTTTATCTATGTGCACGTTTTTGCGTTGGCAAGCGAATGGGTGGGCATTAGCATAGCGAAACTACCTGTACCGTACTCTAGGATCGCTCAGAGCTTTGTTTCTTGTTTGGTGGCAACAGACCAAGGAAAAAGCAACTTCATTTTTGAGGCTGAAGCGGGGTATAATATTGGGACTGGCGGAGTGCTTTGACTTTCTGTCTTCCCTCACGTTCCCCACTGCCTACCCGGGAAAACCCCCCGCTCCTTAAATCTACGAAAGGCACCACCGCCGCCAGCACCCACGAGCAACACCGGGGGGACCGATATGTAGGGCAAGATGGGTTCTGCAGCATACAAAACGCCGGCTATTACTACAAACCAAAACGTTGGCAATGTGACGGATAGCTATAAGAACGTATGGAATAATTGCGAGATATTTGTGTCGGACGAGAAGCGCCAGATTCTGGAGTGGCTCTCGCCTGTGGCACCTCGGGAGAGGCACCAGGCGGTGCGTGAGGGTAGGGTGGATGGTGTGGGAAGCTGGTTTATCCGCACGAACGAGTTTGAGAAATGGCATACAAACGAGGATCTGACTGCCAATCCTGTGTTTTTCTGCTATGGGGATCCGGGAGTGGGGAAGACACATTTGAGGTGTGTGAAAGTAGGCCTGTTAAAATACCGGCAGAGCGAAATGCTGACGTAGGGACGGGAACAAAAGCTCTCTTGTAATAGATACACTCTGCGATACCCTTGATGGGGATAACGTGACCGTGGCTTGCGTCTACTGCGACTTCAATGCCTATAATGAGCAATCCGTGACAGGTGTGTTGGCGGTTCTGTTGAAGCAACTTGTCGCGGGGGTGGAAATCCCGGAAGAGTTAAAGTTAGCCTTTGACCGGGCGAAGACAAAGGTTGACGGTCGGACACTCCGGCTCCTCGAAATCCGAGCAGCGCTTGTCAAGTCTATCTCATCATTGAGGAGGGGATTTATCTGCATTGATGCTTTAGATGAGTTTCCTGCGAGACATCGATCGGATCTTTGGGACTCTTTACAGCACATTGTCCGGGAGTGTCCAAACATTCGGCTCTTTGTTACCGGAAGGCCACACATTAGAGAAGAAGCGAGGCAGTACTTCCCCGGGTATCCCAACCCAACCTCTATAAAGCCCACCGAGGAGGATATTCTGGTATATCTTACCATGAGGTTGAAAAAGGACTTAGAGCCGGGAGCAATGGATAAGGAATTGGCGGCTGATATTCTTAGGCTTATTCCGGAAAGGATCAGCGGGGCGTATGTAAAACCCGCAGGTGGTGAATTCAGGGTTAACTTATCAGCTGACTCGCTTCTCTAGATTTCTTCTCGTTTCCCTGATTATGGACGCAATTCTGGCAGATCCGACAATCCATCAGAGAAGAAAAACGCTTCTTAGGATGACCAACGGCGTTGGTTTAGGTGATGCATATGGCACGACACTGAATCGCATAAGAAAACAGAGAGGGAACCGAATGAAGCTAGGGGTGGAAGCCCTGATGTGGATTTTGTGTTCTGAACGACTGTTGAAAGTGGAAGAGCTCTGCAATGCATTAGCGGTAGAAGCAGGAACAACAGACCTTAACCCTGACCATGTCCCGTCAATACAAACTTTGATGAGCTGCACATTAGGGCTTATTACGATTGATGAGCAGTCATCCACAGTCCGCCTCGTGCATTTTACACTTCAAGAGTATCTTTCCGCACACCCCAACTTGTTCATCACGCCTCACTCGAAGATGGCAGAAATCTGTCTCACCTATTTGAACTTTCAGTCCGTCTGCCAGTTTCCAACTACTGCCTCTGCCACCCTGCCAACAGCGCCGTTTCTCCACTATGCTTCATGTTACTGGGGCTCCCATGCTAGGAAGGAGATGGCAGAAAATGTGAAGAGGCTTGCCTTACAACTTCTTCGACGAGATGCGAACCACATATCCGCGGGCGTTCTCCTCTGTGAAGAGAGTGTTGACTTCTGGTCTTGGTTGGATCGTCACCGTGGTATACCTCCTGACCTTCGGGGATTTTCTGGGCTACACTGCATAGCATACATGGGGATTGCAGAAATCGCGATTGACATGGTGAATATGAAAAGATGGGACTTAAATGGACGTGATTCTAAAGGCGCAACCCCCTTAATATGGGCTGTTAAATACGCAAATTCCAGGATCGTAAAGCTGCTGTTGGAGCAGCGAGATGTAGATCCCACTTTATCGGACCAACAGGGCCTAACACCACTCGTTCATGCTGCAATAGCTGGACGCCGGGATCTGGTGAGGATGCTCCTGGAGCGAGGAGATGTCAATCCCAATTCGCCAGACCAGTGTGGCCAGACACCACTATCAAATGCCGCACAATATGGATATGAGGGTGTAGTGGAACTACTCCTAGGGCGACAGGATGTCGATCCCAATCCGTCAGATAAGTGCGGCCAGACACCGTTATCAAATGCTGCCCGATCTGGACATGAGGGCGTGGTGAAGCTGCTCCTGGAGCGACGCGATCTCAACCCCAATTCGTCTGATAAGTATGGTCAGACACCACTATCAAATGCTGCCCGATCCGGACATGAGAGCGTGGTGAAACTTCTCTTGGGGAGACAGGATGTCAATCCCAACACATCGGATAAGTGGGGCCAGACGCCACTATTAAATGCCACCCGATCTGGATATAGGCATGTGGTGGAGCTACTCTTGGAGCGAGGGGATGTCAACCCCAATCCATCGGATATGCATGGCCTGACACCACTACTAACTGCTGCCGGATCTGGAAGTGAGGGAATTGTCAAGCTACTCTTGGAGAGAGGGCATGTCAATCCCCATTCGTCAGATGAGTACGGCGGGACACCTCTAGCGTATGCTGCAGGATCTGGACGTGAGGGCGTGGTCAAGCTGCTCTTGGAACGACGTGATGTCGGACCCAGTTCGTCAGATAAGCATGGCCAATCGCCACTATCAAATGCTGCTCGATCCGGACATGAGGGGGTAGTGAAGCTACTCTTGGAACGACCAGATGTTAATCCTAATTCGTCAGATAAGTATGGCCAGACAGCGCTATCAAATGCTGCCCGGTCTGGGCATGAGGGAGTGGTGGAGCTACTCTTGGAGCGACAGGATCTCAATCCCAATTCATCGGATAAGTACGGCCAGACAGCGCTATCAAATGCTGCCCGATCTGGATGTGAGGGCATGGTGAAACTGCTTTTGCAGCGACAGGATCTTAAGCCCAATTCGTCTGATAAGCATGGACAGACACCACTATCAAATGCTGCCCGATCGGGACATGGAGGGGTGGTGAAGCTACTCTTGGAGCGACGGGACGTCAATCCTAATGTGTCGGATAAGTATGGCCGGACACCGCTCTCGTATGCTGCCGGATTCGGAAGTGACGGCATTGTTGAGCTACTCTTAAAGAGAAGGGATGTCAATCCCGATGCGTCTGATCGGGACGGCCGGACACCACTATCGTATGCTGCCGGATCTGGACGCAAGCGCATTTCAAGGCTACTCTTGGAGCGAGGGAATGTCAACCCCGACTTATTAGATAAACATGGAAAAAAACCGCTCTTACACGCTACCGAGGCTCATCAAATTGGTGTGGAAAGGTTGCTATCGTGGAGAGCCTTCCAGTCACAAAACGTCACAAAGTAGTGGCGCGAGGCAACTGCTGTCCTAAGCTCCCGGGATCCAACAGTGCGCCTTCATGGCTATTCAAACGCAGTATCACAGCGGTCTGTCACCTTTTGAGTCCTACTCAGCGTGAGCCTTTCTCCCCATAATAACATCCCCGGTAACACTTATCGTCCCCACCGACGACTATCGTCGGCTTTGCCACAATTATCACATCAACGGACAACCTACCTTCCCAGACCGCTCCTTTACACTTGTGCAATCTCCTCGAAAATGGTATTCACACGCACTATATGAAAATCTGCTCCGGGCCTCTAGAGTACCGATTTCTTCTCTTCTCATCTGGTATTTGGCGGGTGTACTTGCGGTTTTCAAAAGTATCCGGATGCCTTGGCGCTAAGATTAGAGGATTTGGGTGTAAATTTGGATGTCTTGGCGCCAAGACATCCGGATACTTTTGAAAACCGCAAGTAGGCTCCCAGTCGCTCTAGGAGTAACGGAAATACAGTATATGTCGGGGGATATTATGGCCTACTAAGCATTGCCATTCTCACAATCTTGGTCTATTCCTTAGTCCGTAAGCGCGCCCAAGAAATCGGTGGAATATGTCATTTGAAATGCCAAGTAATCATTTCCGGTTAAGGAAAGCTACTCTCCAAATGGCGCTAATCCAGTTGCGATTAAGGAAAGATAATTTCCAGATCCCGTCACTGGCTTAAGGAGATCTCTTTGGCGCACCAAACGACAGACTGCCATATGGGATAGTGGGCGGCAGTCGGCTAATCCAGTGCAAGCGAGCTCTTCGCTACCAGTACCGCGCGAAACTACTAAATTCAGCCACATATAAACACATACCTCGGTTGCTACCTGTTTTTCCCTGTCCATCAAGAGCCCTGACAGTACCGTAATCTCGATTCTACGGATACCCTAGTGCTTGACACGAACTCCAGCGCTCCCAACTTCTGAATGCAAAAACCCATCCTGGCACCCTGGATTGCTGGCTGTCGTGGGTGGGATCTTTGGATTTCGGCCATTTGGGGATAGCAATAAGTACTGTACTTCACTATAATTAAGTCCTATGAAGATAGATCAAAAAATTACTCATGACAAAAAATCAACAGGTTGATTCCAACCTTTGACCGGATATTTTCGCAGTGACTAGGTCCAAACCCTAACCCCAACAGTCATAGTTCCCTTAGATTGCGGCTCCGGAATGATCACGGGCTAAACACCGAGGACATCCCAAAATGTGTTTTGAGCCCCAATTGCGATTCCGCAGAACTGTCATCTCAAACGACCATGAGCCAAACACCATGAGTCAAACACCACCCACTCGAGCAAGCTAAGAATTTTTCGTAAGAGATACCGGTTTCCATTTGTTACTTCCTATCCCTTCTTTTTATTCCGTTCTATCTGTCTCGGCTAGCTGCGCCTTTTACCTGCCAGATTAAGTTATCCCCGGTTTCTATGTACAGTAGGATCATGTCCTCCTTTTGCCCCCCTTTTTTTTTGTTAGCTTTAAGTTCTATTATGGATTAAATTAAGATCCGGGGTGTTTTAATTGAGCCAACCGTAAATTACCTCCATGTATTAATCGATATTTAGAAAATTTGTTACGTCATGACTTTTAAAGTTGAGTACTCTCCATGAATTGGTAGCGGTAATTCTTAGACTCTGAGCTATAAATTTGCTATCGATGCAAAGTTCCAGTTATCCATGATGAAATGAAAGAGATTATTCACTGCTGTTTCTCCAATGTTGACTTCTCTCTTCTATGTATTAGGGGTTCAAATTACAAATTAGATATAAAGTGATTTACTATTTTCAAGATCGGGGATTAGAGGGGAAGATTGGGTGTCACTGATGACAGGACAGTTTTGATGCATGATAATCATGGGTGATATTGAACTATAGTAGCACATGCACAATCAGCCTGATACCGTGTCTAAGTTATCCTAGACTCGGAGGTCCCTGTAAGACCTTAACCTTTCATGCCTTAGGCTTGTCTACCCATACGGTCGTCCATCAGCTCGAAAGGGTAGGGACTGTTAAGGGGGGCTTGACAGTTGGAGGTGTGTGGAGATGTGCGGGCAACTGGATGGTGTTTATCTATGATGGCGTGTCGCCTGTAGTCTATTGTCCGGCAGAATTTACAAACACATCCCCAAGGCAACGAGAAACGAGAATTTAGGACGGTGGGAAATTGGGTAAACACTTTTGCGCCGTCTATCATTCAGATGCCGGTTGAGACGCCACCGTTTGGTTTCATCGCCCGAATTTTAGAACTACACGGTTAGGTAAACGGACATTTAATGTAATTATCGGAAGTCTTTGATGCTGCTCGGCATGCTCAGCCTACACACAGCTCCCCCCCCATCATTCAGACAAAGCCTTCAGATATACGCTTGGGATCGGTGAAGGGCTGGGGGGATGCGGGTCTGAGGGAGTCGGATACGGGACCGAGTCGGATGCGCGGAGGCTATGGAAGCGGGAGGTCCCTGTGATGTTTGTCTTTCCTCTGTTAGCAGGAAAGTTTGCGCAAGAGAATGTGGGAGATGTGTAGAAGAGAATGGACCTGTATCGCGATCGAGAGAAGGGTGGGAGGAAGGCTTTGTTGTATTTATATATACCCCTGCTTTTACCGTTAGTTAGTTGAGCGTGATAGTCGTGAGAAAGTAGTTGAACGTTCCCCCTTGAGTTGGGAGTTGGCGATCTGTCTTTGTGTTGATTTAATCTTGGCGTTTCGTTTCAGAACCGCCGCTGTTTCCTCATTTAGCCACTCTGCCATCACCGTTTAAGACAATTATATCCTTCCTTTCTTTATTGGCATCCTAGTTCTAATCCTGAATGGAGTTTGGTGGATTTGGGGTTCTGATTGTGCTGTTTTCGGAGTCATTATCTCAAATCTCCAAGGGCATGAACTATATGCCTGCGTTTCGTAACTTGGGGCAAGGAAATTAGAAATTTACCCCTTGTCCAGGCCAGCTTTCTCGTGCGCGCTTACGGATTTCGACTCTCGGTATCAAGTGCCCGTACAGTACTTGAAATAATTGAGCATTCCGCAATTCTGCTTTCTCTTTTCTTCGCATTTTCATTGATTCTGTTGCCTCATCTGGCCTACCGCCCGGTCAAAGAGGCGGTATATTAGGGCCTGTTTGGTTGCGATGGCTCGGTTCCATTGTCCCATACAAATGACCGTTTCCCTTCCGTTCTGAAGGTGGACTGAATGGCTATTTAGCAGCGACAGTTTGACCGTTGATTCAAACATGTTTCCCCGGAAGCCAGCGGCGCCAAATTGGCAAGAACTGTTTCTACAGGCCAAACCGTTTCAAAACGGAACTCTCTTGAACGGAACGGTGGCAACTAAACACGCCTTATGAATACATCTACCGTATGGCATGGATCAAGTAGGTCGCCACAGCAAATTATGAGCGTGGAGGAAACATGTCACATTAAAATTTACCACTGCTGCCATGGGCTGGCTGGCTGACAGGTCTGGACTTTCATGTTCATGTGCTGTGAGCCGTGCTTGTACTGGAGGAGAGCGATGGAGTTTAGAGACCAATGAAATCTACTTTTTAGAATTGACAGTTTGGGAGTGGTTGGAACGGTTATGCGATCTCTGGAGTTATTGCAAAAAAAACTGACGGGGGTTTTTTTTTTCTTATTGCCATAATACGGTACGAGGTCCAGCGAGAAAGTTATGGAACAGTTATTTAAGGTTAGTCAGCCAAGTATATCCCTGTCTGTTTCGGTTAATGGGTTCCAACATTTGTATTGGGGGGTACGGTATAGCACCAGCACATTAGATTGGTGGTAGGCAAAGCTCCTGCGTTGATTTGTGCCCATGTTTTTTGCCTTGACGAGGGGGGTGTGACGGGAAAGGTGCCAAGACAAAGTGGGGTCAATCCTCCGACCTGAGAACCAGTTGAGCCTGAATAGCATTCGCGAAACATTGGCTGTTCATCTTCCAGCTTTGCCTAAACCCATCCCCCCGAGATAAATCTGCTCTATCTCTCATTACGGCCTCTTTTGATCGACGAATAGCACGACCACTACCATCACGAGAAGAGAGCACAACTGCAGGAAAGACAAGATGGGTTCTGCAGCGCACCAAAAACCGACCATTACCATAAACCAAAACGTTGGTAATGTGACGGACAGCTACAAGAATGTGTGGAATAACTGCGAGATATCGGGGTCGGACGAGAAACGGCAGATTCTTGAGTGGCTGTCTCCCATGGCACCTCGGGAAAGGCATCAGGCTGTGCGTGAGGGCCGAGTGGATGGAGTAGGGAGCTGGATTCTCCGCACGAACGAGTTTGAGAAGTGGCATGGCGATGGTCAAGGCGTCGATCCAGTACTATTCTATTATGGGGATCCAGGTGTGGGGAAGACATATCTAAGGTGTGTAGGACTATATTAGTCGAAATAACGTGTAAAACTAACGTGATCGGTAAACGGAAGTTCTCTTGTAATAGATACACTTTGCGATGCATTTGATGGGGAAAATGTGGCCGTGGCTTGCATCTACTGCGACTTCCATGCGCGCGAAGAGCAATCCGCCACTGGCATGTTAGCAGCTCTCTTGAAGCAACTTGTCGCAGGGGTAGAACCGATCCCGGAAGAGATAAAAGCGGCCTTTGACCGAGCGAAGACAAAAGTTGACGGTCGTGCACTACGGCTCCCAGAAATCCAAGCGATGATCGCCAGGTCTATTTCATCATTGCGACGGGGGTTTATCTGCGTTGACGCTTTAGATGAGTTTCCCTCAAAACATCGACCTGGACTTTGGGATTCCTTGCGCCACATGGTCCGGGAGTGCCCAAATATTCGGCTGTTCATCACGGGGAGGCCACATATTCGAGAAGAAGTCAGGAAATATTTCCCCGGATTTCCCGATCAGCCCCCTATAAAGCCCACCGAGGAGGATATTCGAGAATATCTTACTATGAGATTGAAAGAGGATTTAGAGCTGGATGCAATGGATACCGAACTAGAGGCCGATATTCTTAGAATCATTCCGGAGAGGATCTCGGGGGCGTATGTGAAATCCATTCAGAGTGAATCTAATGCTATTAGCTGACATTGGTCTCTAGGTTCCTTCTCGTTTCCCTGGTGATGGATGCGGTCATGGCGGATGTGACAATACATCAGAGAAGGCAAACCCTGCATAGGATGATAAACGGTTTTGGTCTAGACGATGCATACGGCACAACTTTGGATCGCATAAGAGAGCAGAAAGGGAACGGCGTGAAGGTGGGAATGCAAGCACTAATGTGGGTTTCTTGTTCGAAACGGCAGCTGAAGGCAGGAGAACTGTGCCAGGCATTAGGAGTGGAACTAAGCACCACGGACCTTAATGCCCACAATGTCCCAACAATACGGACCTTGTTGAGTTGCACATTAGGACTTGTCACAATTGATGAGCAAGCATCGACAGTCCGTCTCGTGCATTTCACACTTCAAGAGTATCTTGTGGCTCATCCTAACTTGTTCACCACACCTCACTCGATGATGGCGGAAACATGTCTCACATATTTGAACTTTCAGTCCGTTTGCGACCTTTCGACGGCTCTCGACACTATCCCATCAACAATGCCGTTCCTCCAATACGCTTCGTTTTATTGGGGATTTCATGCTGAGAAAGAGATGGGGAAGGATGTGGAGTGCCTTGCCTTACAGCTTTTAGAGCAAGATGCAGACCACATATGGGTTGATATTCTCCTGCGTGAGGAGAGTGTTGGCTTCCTATCCTGGGAAGATCGTTGGAATGGTAGAAGTCCCGATCTCAGGGGGTTTACCGGGCTACACGGGGTCGCGTACATGGGGATCACTGAGGTCGCGGTTAGTATGGTGGAGATGAAAAGATGGGACTTGAATGGGCGGGATTCTAAGCGTGAGACGCCATTAATGTGGGCTATTAAATACGGGAATTTTGCACTCGCCAAGTTGCTTCTTGAGCAGCCCGATATCGATCTCACATTATCCGACAAACAGGGCCTAAACCCTCTCAGCCACGCTGCTAGGAGTGGACATCAGCAAATTGTGAAACAGCTCCTAGAACGTGAAGACGTAAATCCCGCTTTGTCTGATGAGTGTGGTCGGACACCTCTAGTTTATGCTGCCCGATCTGGACATGAGGGCGTGGTGAAGATGCTGCTGGAACGTGGGGATGTCAATCCCGATTCCGGGGGTAACCACGGTCAAACACCACTATCTTATGCTGCAGAATATGGACATCAGGGCGTGGTGCAGATACTACTTGAGCGAAAGGATGTCAATCCCAATTCACTAGACAGGTACGGCGATACCGCAGTATCACATGCGGCGGGAGCTGGACATGAGGGCGTCGTGAAGCTACTCTTGCAGCAAGGCAATGTCAATCCCAATCTATGGGATCCTGATGGCCTGACGTTGTTATCGGCGGTTGCTCGTCAGGGAGATGAGGGGCTTGTGAAGATGCTTCTGGCGCGAGGGGATGTCGATCCCGATTTGCCGGATGTGATTGGCCGGACCCCACTATCTTTTGCTGCTGAGGCGGGATGTGAGGATGTTGTGAGACTACTTTTGCAGCGAAGGGATGTTGATACCAACTTGCCGGATGTGGATGACATGACGCCACTGATGTATGCTGCCCAATCTGGAGAAGAGGATATTCTTGAGCTACTCTTGGAGCGAGTAGATTTCGGTCCCAACTCGTCAGATAATGGTTGCATGGGGGCCCTACGATTGGCTTCCAAATTTGGGCATGCTGGTGCTGTGAACCTGCTCTTTGAGGAAGTGGATGTTGATCGCGTTGGTTGTGGTCCGGAAGCGCTAGCATGTGCCGCCAGATCTGGATGTGAGGACCTCGTGGAGCTACTGTTGGAGCGCGGGTATTTGGATCCCGATTGGTCGGATGAGGATGGCCAGACCCAACTATCATACGCTGCCCAAGGAGGTTGTGAGCCCCTTATGAAGCTACTCCTTGAGCGAGGGGATATCGATCCCAATTTACCGGATGCCAATGGCCAGACACCACTGTTCCGTGCTGCCGGGCGCCCATCTGATAACGGCGTGAAGCTACTCCTACAGCGAGGTGATGTCAACCCCAACACGTCGGGTTGTGATAACAAGACACCACTACACCATGCTGTGCATTGTGGATTCAAGGACGTTGTGAGGTTGCTTCTAGAGCACCGGGATGTCGATCCCAATCTACTATGGCAGCGTGGCCAGACACCACTATCACTCGCAGTCTTCATAGGAAACGAGGGTGCTGTGAAGCTGCTCTTGGCCCGAGAGGATGTCAATCCCAATTTGCCGAATTGGGATGGTCGGACACCACTATCACTCGCTGCCGGGGATGGATGCGAGGAGATTGTGAGGCTACTCTTGGAGCGCAGGGATGTCGATTCCGATTTGCCGGACCAGAATGGCCTGACACCATTGTCGTACGCTACCAGGGGGGACTATTTCGGCACGATGAGGCTATTATCAAAACCAAGGTCTTTTAGTTACGAAAGATTAGAAAATACCCAGGTGGCGCACGAGACTTCCGTTCCTGCTCTGAGTGCCCGAGAGGAAGTCGGATTAGCTCCTGTATTGAAGCAAGAAACCGCCATTCCCGACGCAGGGCCCAAGATCAGCGATGTTATTCCTGTCATCCGCTCCGACGAGCCACCATCAAATCAGCTCGAGGTACGCCCATTATCATCTTCCATGTCTGGTACTTCCTATTGGTCTACCATCTTGGAGCCTTCGGGGCCACTCAAGCGCCCAATAGCGGCCCAGATGCCCTCGGATCCTTCCAAGCGCCAACGCTTTTCTTCATCCTAACATCCTCGAAAATACCTATCATCCCCATTGAAGATCCTCTCTGGCTTTGACAGAATTGTCACACATGTGCATCTACTTTATGAGTCCCGCCCTTTACACCTCAATCATCTCCTGGAGAAAAAGCGTGTGTCTGTGAAAACAGTTTCCGGCCACTACTGTATCAACCTTTCGCCACCTAAGGTATCCGGCTAGGACCTAAAACTCGAGTGATTTTTGCTGGAACGAGAATACATTCACGAGTGCATTTCCCGCTGATGATATCTTCTCTGTATTGCTTCCTTATTCTCCCCCATTTATTATTTCTCTTGGCTTGTATTTCACCTTCTCCCGTGGAATGTCGATGGGGGTAAGTCGTCTCGGGTTTCCAAGATCTTATTTCTCGCCCTTCCATTTTTTCTCGTAATTTTCCTTCCTATGTTGATTTTATCCTGGGTTGGGAGTCCCACAGGTTGTGATATATTGCATGATTGCGGTGATTGTTTTTTCCTTTTACTACTTTTGATTTTTATTCTGAGAGAGGAGGGTTCTTTACTTTTCCTCATAGGGTAAATCTAGAATATTTTGTCTCTCCATTCGTATATTACTTGCAGACTACTGGTATCAGTTTCCCTTCAATCGATATATCAACCCTCTGATTCTCTAGCCTCGTCTCCAAATACACTCGCATAGCCGCTATACCAATCACATGGGTGACAAAATACTCGAGCTGAGGGCGATTTTACCCCATCAGTGTTCCCAACGGGTAACCGGCCAGGCCAAGGCAGGCCACTCTGAAAATAGCCCAGGCCGATACAGGCAGAATTTGGGCGGCCTCCGAAGGCCTATCAGACCTGATAGGAGTCTATAGGCCGGGTGATTGGCATTGAGAACAGATCGCTTTCAGGGTATCTTGATTCCCGTGCACCTGTTTCAAGTTCCTCATGTTTTATTTTTTCCTCTTTCCTCTTACATTGGCCAATTCTTCAAAGCTGAAAACATATGCATAACTACTTGCTATCATGAAAGACAAGGAAAAGAAAAACAAGCTAACTCCCATGTTGCCCGACAAACACCCAGTAAAGCTCCGCCCTTCTAATCTCGTCTTGGTCGCGTGATTCCACTGAGGGAGGCATTGGTGAAGCGGTCGCTGCCCTTGTCGCGGGGGATGGTTGGAACCGATATGTCCCTGACTGACAATGAGGGCGCTTGATGCCGATAACAGGGTGGTGGGTGGGTGACAAAGAACGCGAGCTGTAGAGAGGTTTGAGGATCTCGTGTTTTCGGGAATTTGGGGTTTTTGTGGGATCTCGTGTTTTCTCGGGGACTTGGTGCTGTTAAGGGTGGTGGGTGGCCCACGGGCCCACCGTGGTAGAGCTATGGCTTCGCGCTTAACGCGCACCCGGCTATACCGTTTTCCATTGTCCTCCGAGACACTCTTACCGCTCTTGGGGGATAGTGCGCCTGCTTTGCCCAATTGGCAACGGCTTGTTCCAATCCCTCATGATATTGCTCCTGAAGAAAGCACAGAACGAGTGATAAGCAAGTATTGCGAGAATGTCTTGGCGATTCACTTCTAAAGTCACCATCTTGGTTAGATCTTACCATTCTTCCCTCCGATGCCCCTCCTTCAGCAATAATTAAATTAAATCGCTAAGCTAATAGAGGTAAATTTTTCCTGTACCTTGGATGTTATTATGTAATTGGAAAACATCTATAGCTAACTACCATTGTATCGCTACTCCCTAATATTCAGTTGCCTTACCGGCATAACGTACTGGACCGGGAAGTGGATCAGACGCAGAAGTGAACCAGTTTGTATGTGAATTTCGCACAAATCCTGACTGACACAAGAAGTTCTAAAAAATAAATCCTCCGAATTTAGCTCAATACTAAGGGCCCGTTTACCTATAGACGTCCGTCTAAAGGCCTGAAACGATGCCGACCGTTAAGCCGGGCTTGACAGTAAGAGAGTGTGCGGCAAAAGAGATAGCATTTAGCTAGAGTAGGCAACGAAACTTTTTGACTGTCTAGCTACAAGAATCTAGGACCGTAGAAAATTTGTCAAACACTTTCGCGCCGTTTACCAGATAACGCTTGAGACGCCACCGTCTAGTACAACAATTATTACAAATTTAATTTTTGGCAGGAGATAGATAGTTGAAGGTATGTAAAGAAAACAGAATTGTCGCAGGCCCAGCTAATATACTGTCTAGTATATAACTGGAAGCCCGTTTACACAACTGACTTTCTTTGACGGTCGGCATTGCCTCTGGTTGCTAGACGGCCGTCTATAGGTAAACGGGCCCTAAGCAAATCTAAAATGGTGTACTATCAGAGATATCACCTGCCCTTCTGAATCTCATCTTTTCAGTGTTGTACATCAATTGTGAATTCCATATTTCGATTTTTTGGTGCATTTTTACTGATCCACTTCCCAGTCCAATACTTTAGTATTGTGCGTGGACAAAATTAACCGATCACGCTGGTGAGCGCAACCCAGCACTTCCGGGCCTTCACAAGAATGATTACCACTCAACAAGCACCTCGTAATGCCTTCTCTTTTATTTAATTATGGCTGATGATGGATTGTATGCTGGGAACTGATAACTGCCATATATTTAAATTATTTTTACTTATTTTTCTTGGTTGGGTTGGGGTGGTTGTGTCGAGGAAGTTGAAAACATGGCGAAAATTATGAGCCCTCGGTGATCAGTTAATTTTGTCCACGTACAATTGGGCTTATGAAGAAACATCAAAAGCACTGATGACAAAAAACTGATGACAAAAAACTGATAACACGGCAATACATAGAACATGGCATAAAGTTTGCTGATGGATAAATGAGTGGGAGAAGGAAAGAAAGTGAAATCAAGGAGAAAACAGCTCTATATTTCCTGGATTCATATTTTGCTTGCTTCTCTTGCTATAGCAGTACTGAGGGTTTATATAGATAATGATAGCTGGAATCCCATAGTTGTTAGGGTATGGTAGTTAGTTTGGTGTACGACCGGTTTAGGGTCGTGACTGCCGCTTGTGGGTTTTTCCCGTCTCCTGGGTTTTTCCTGTTTAGTGCGTTTGTGCGCTCTCTTTCTGTACCTAGTCTAAGCTACCAGTAGAGAGCTTCCTGTATTGTACATCGAACATCATGCATACCACAACCATCGCTTACGTGCTTTTCTCCTGGACTTCGCGCCGTTACCTACGCTATGTTGAGAATTTTCACGAAGGATCCATATCCCAGACAGCGCTAGACCCGAGACGGAACAGACGAACTTTTACGAAGGCTCTGTGACTATGGAATGAATGACTAAATGTAGGAGGAAGACGGATGTGGATAAGGGTAGGATATTATTGGGGCTGGGTGATAGTGTGTAAGATAAGAGAGGTTAGCAGCAGAGTGGATGCTGCTCAATGGAGCAACAGTGCGGGTCATGTATGAGAGGGGCGGCAACTGTGGTTAGAGAAGCCGAGGAGAGGACACGGGTACTCTTTGTTGTGACTGCTGGTTTGTAGTATAAAAGACATCCGCTCCTGCTACATGTAGACGATGGGTCAGTAAGGAATAGAATCTCAACTCACAGAAGAACGTGTTTCACGACAGGTTATGAGCCCGGGTCGCGCCTTGAAGACAATTCTCTTCGATTAAGGATCATTGACAACTCCCCCTGGTCGCCTCTTACACGGATACATAATGGCTAGCACTACCCCGGCAGAGGCAGCTGCGAGCGCTGCTAGCTCTAGTTGTAGCATTGGGCATCCCTATACGTCTCTAAGTCATTCAATTGAAAAACTCGACGGATCGATGGCAACAGGTAAAAGCAATTATGTTGCTTGGAGGTTCTGTGTACTTCGGATTCTAAAGGAGAAAGGTCTTGCAAGTGCAGTGGTAGATATGGCTGCTGATGGGGCAGACTCTTTCTCGAATACGGCTACTACAGAAAGAGTAAATGATCAAGCCTTTACGATTATTTGTCTCAACATACATGACTCTCAGATACCTCATATCCAATCCGCAAGTAACGCGAAGGAGGCTTGGGACGCCTTGGCAAAGGTGCATCAGGGAATCGGAGCGAATGGACATATGGTATTAATGCAGAGGTTATGGGGCTTGTATCTTAAGGAAGGTCAGTATGTGTCTGCGCACCTTAACAGCTTCAAGGAACTGTCAACCCAGGTGGCAAACCTTTCGCCAAATGGAGTTGGCATACCTGATGGGGATCTTGTATCCATGCTTAGTCTATCTCTACCGCCTTCGTACGAGCCATTGATAATGGCCGTTCAGTCCCGCTCCGACACAGTCACCTTTGACTTCCTCTGTGGCAGGTTACTGCAGGAGGCAACAAGACGGCAGGGAGCAAGCAGTAGTACAGCAGATGCGGACCTCCAGCCACTATCAGCTATGGCGGCACAATCAGGATCGCGGTCTGGTTGGCAATACGGAAGTGGAAGTGACAGTATGGGCAACCGCGGGATACCCAGAGGAGGTTCTGGCCGGGGCAGTAGAGGCGGGTCTTCTATTGGGCTGAGAGGACGTGGATATAGCCAAATGGGAAAAACTGGACGGTGTCACTACTGTGATAAGGAAGGGCATTGGAAAAATAAATGCCTTAAACGTAAGGGAGACCTACAAAAGAGTAGCTGGGGAGGACATCTGGCGTTTATCGGGCTGGCCAGTCAGCAAGCCAGAGTATCGGACTGGATAATTGATTCAGGAGCATCAAGGCATCTTACCGCGCATAAAGGGCTATTGGAAGACTATGCGAGCATATCAGCTACGGGCATAATGATAGGAAATGGAAAGGAAATTACTGCAGTTGGGGAAGGGAATATCAGGATTCCCACAGCTTCGGGCAGCATCTTTCTTGCTAAGGTGTTGCATGTTCCACACATAGGCAGCAACCTTATAAGTGTTGCAAGTATTGTCGATCAAGGCTTCCGAGTTGAGTTTACAAAAACTCAATGTGCTGTCAGTAAAGAACGGACTCTACAAGCAATTGGAAAGAGAAAAGGAACCATTTACTACTTAACTGGCTTACAGGAAATCGGTTTGGCTGGAATTGCGAGAATGGGTGACCAGACGTCACAGGAAACTTGGCATCGAAGGATTGGCCACCGGAGTTTAAGTCCACAGGCCACTACAAAGATCAAGCAGTTAGTAACAGGATTTGACATACAGGAAACCCGACAAGAAGCGAGTGTTGTATGCGAGATTTGTATGGGGGGGAAGCAAACAAGAGACAGTATTACCGGAGAACGCAAGAGATGTGAGGAGATACTACGCACTATTCATAGAGACATTTGTGGTCCTATGCCCATTGAGGGACTAATGGGGGAAAGGTACATCAGCAAAAAGGTGGCCTGCGTCAGATACAGTAGTGTTGCGTCCTGACTCTCCCCGCCTGGACCCTGCGTCCTGTGCGTCCTGTGCGTCCTGTACCCATACGCCATATCTTGTTGCGTCAAGTGCGTCTGGAGACCCTTGCCTCCACTGGGTTCCGTCCGGACACATCCAACCAAGCAACCCTGCCTCCCATGCATCCTGACTTAAACCTCAACACCATGGCACATCAGGATTCACCACTACCCCTGATTCTCCTT
>Ga0307517_10001250_pt1 | contig 42691 bp, 46 predicted proteins | sample 23_EM_MG_FD_194515 | JGI IMG/M metagenome (GOLD analysis project Ga0307517, IMG submission 194515) | Populus trichocarpa ectomycorrhiza microbial communities from riparian zone in the Pacific Northwest, United States - 23_EM | ecosystem: Host-associated > Plants > Roots > Unclassified | place...
GGATTGACTAGGTACAAGAGTAGGTGACCAGGTATTATGTGAAGTGAAATGTTGACGAATGATTAATGGCCACCCACCCCGGCAGCGCGTTGACAACTTCCTATTCGTCATGTCGCTCCAACAACGCGTAGTTTTTGCTGCCTGAACCAAGATTCGGGCACTGCACAGTGTCGCTTTTGTCAACGACTTCAAAAATTCCGCATCGAAGCTAAGCGCAAGCGCCAAAGACTGCCGATCTTTCTTCAGACCTGATTTTGGGTAGAACAATGATGCGGTGGTCCTGTCTTAGCAAAGGTATGGAGGGACAAGAGAATTATGGACAGAGGTTTGATGATTCACTTACATTAGTGCTTATTGCTTTAATCATCGAATCTTGAGCACGTAGATAACTTCAATAAATACTCACATATTTATAGTTCTCCTTTCTGGTGAATCTGCAATGACGAGGAGGCCTGAGCCTTGGCACGGCGCTATGCGCAGTTGCCTGGTCTATTAATATCTACCATTTGTGGGATATTCTGCATCACTGGGGACCGTTGAAAATACTTGAGATTCCGTTTGTAGAGCCACATATGTACTTGTGGGATTCGTGCTCTTGAATAAAACACCCGATTAGGTCGTAAACGGACAATGTCACCGGCCATCAAGACCCCTCCGACGCCATTGTTCTGACTCAAACGGAGCCCACCACCCTTGATAATGGTCTTCACCCCTTTGCCAGTGCACCAAACGGCGCACGCGACCTTACGACAAGACCTATTCCATATGCACTCTGATCATTTGAGGTAAGTATCTTCCAGTTCATGAAAATCAGCTTTGGCCACCTACTTAGTAACCCCAAAGCTAGGCAATGAACCCACTCCGGCGCGCCTCCATGTCCAGGAAGTTCCAGTATAGCAATCTGCGAAGAAAGTTTTCGCTTTCCCTCCACGGACCTTCAAAGCAGAATAATTTTACAGAATATGCTTCCCCAGTTCCTCACTTGATGGAGTCCAATGCAGCGCCTACGGATGCTGAGAGGACCCTAATCCAAGATGCCATCGATAATATTTCCAGCGAACTGGCCCCTGCCCGCGACTCCCCTATTCTTGAACATGAAGCCAATAAGCCCAAGCCCATGGAAGATGCGGATGTCGAAATAGCACTTGAATTCCTCCGCGTTCACAAGGCCATTTTGTCACCATTCAGGCGCCTACCAAACGAAATCATAGGAGAGATCATCTGCCATTATTGCCAATCCGTCATATTCCGGGATCCATACACGGAGATTCGGATGGCTATTGGGTTTTGGGATAACGACGTTTGGCCGGTCGTACCATCTCAGGTGTGTCAGTCGTGGCGGGGCATTGCCTTGTCTCTTCGACACCTCTGGGCGCGTATCGTCTTTGATACCTGCATTTGGGAGCTTAAACGTCCGCCTAAACGATTCCTGCACGTCCTCAAGACAGGTTTGGCGCGCTCAGCCGGCGCGCCACTCGCGATCAGCATCTGTCATCAAGCTCCCATCCAGGACCGTGACTTCGATACCATACTCGACATCTTGATGAGCCATTCCGACAAATGGGAGACGCTATATATTACATCCTACAGATCCTTTTTAGAATCATTCCAACGCGTCAAGAATAACCTTCCCATCTTGAGGCGGCTTTATCTATCCATCTGCGATGCCGAAAATGGAACTGGCTCGCCAATCGACCTGTTTGAGGTCGCCCCTCGGCTGAAAATGGTCCACCTTAATGGACCAAGAGTACCTGAAGATGTGCTGCTGCCCTTGACGCAAATCGAACGCTATGTCGCCAGGTCAAAACACACTAATAGCGCAGGCGACGTGGTGATATCGAACTCACCGTTAGTCGATCTCCGGATGGCCAGTCTCACCTTGGACGATCTTCTCATATATTGGCCGGCGCGAACCTTGGATCATCTCAAATACTTGCATTTAGATTTCGGCGCTCCACCCAATGACGCTGAGGATTTGGATGCTGATAACATGTTAAACTCCTTGACCCTTCCATTGATTTGCGCTATCAAGATCACCAATTACCCAGATGCCATATTGGCCCCTTTAACTGACTTACTCTCGCGATCTATGCTCCCCGGGACGTGTTTATGGAAGCTGGAATTTAGCACATACCATCTCCGCGAATTCTCGGAGGAACTGCCCTCGCTCTTTCGGCTCACGCCATGCCTTATGTCCCTTTCCATGTACCTCCCATCCAGTTACGTCCTCACATGGCTTATACAGGACCCGTATTCGGATGCCCCTCCTCTCCTCCCAAATCTCCAACATCTTTACTTCTTCGTCGCCACTGACTATCTGGACGGAACTGAATACCAGCTACAACAAATAGCCTACACTCGCTGCGAGATCGAAGACCCGAAGACGAGCAACAACCACGCGCCTTACGGCCAAGTCCGTCGACTAGAGGACTTTCGTATCATATTTCCAATGACATCGCTATGTCACAGCGAGTTGGAAATATTGGAGACCAAGCAGGCTTATTTTTTCAGTCAAGAATCGCATGCACGGATTAATATTCTCAAGGATTGGATGGGCGTGATCAACTCGTTGCCGACTTTCTTTTATTATCATGAGCTAACACCTCCGAAGATGATCAAGCTGCGGAGGGCGCTCGAATTGTCGCGTTTTTTCACGGCAATCGAATCTATTTGCGTCGAAGACGTTAGAGAACTCTATGTGCGTACCTCCTTCCACCATAAAAAAACTCGATTTCTCATCTCAGCTCCCGCAGGTATCCGATATTCACCATCTTATGTACCACCTCTACAAGCTACCGCCTTCCGACCTGCCAGGCGAAAATATATACCACTTCCGCAAGCGAGCAAAAGCTATGCTTGATAATTGGTCCTTTCTGTTGCTCAACGACATCAAGAATAGAAACTGGGCATTCCAAGGCCAGAATTCTATCTATTATGTCTGCAGTGACCATTGTAAGTTCCGTTTCATTCGTTCAAGTTGACTCATATGAATTAACGAAAAACAACCTTCTAGGGATTCGAGATTTGCATGATGACGAGATTTTGGAATGGATGATTTATGGGCAGAATTTCTACCCGCTGAAATATTCGAAAGTTTGGTATGATATGTTGGTAAATTTAACGGTCTTGGATTGAAGTAGATCTGCGAAGATGGAATGTAATTTAATGTGTATTTCAAGCAAGACAATTCAGTGTCTTTTCTTTTTTTTGGGAATACATATCGAAGTGTTTTATACAACAAAACAACACAAACATAATAATTTAGCAGATAAAGCTATCTATAAACACATGCATTGTTCCCAAAATCAACAGTGGCGTGCGTTATCCCAAGAACAGAGGGGTATTACTTTACAACATGCAGCAAAGCGAAAGATAATCCGGAAAAAGGCGACTTGGTGGAAGGAATATAAATAAATGTTCGATTGAAAATAAACGTTAGGGCAGAGTTTCATCCAGCCTCGCCAGGTCGTCTTTAGCGGAAAGCAGAACCTCCTGATCAAAAAATCGATTCAGAGAACGGTATAAATAAAGTCGCGAGAAAAGGGGAGGACTCACCGTGACCACCGCCTGCCTCGCCTCATCTTTAATCTCCTTCCATCGCCCCTCGTACGTCCTCAGCAATTCATCATATTCATCCCTCTGCCTTCGGTCACCCCTCATGGCAGTCCTAATCACCGCACGAAGCACACAAATCCCCGCCACCCATTCCACCTCATCCGTCTCCCACACCGCGTCTCTCGCCATCATCTCGGAGAACGCCCGGCCCATAGCGTATGCATACCCACTATTATCCGCCTCCCCCACCCGGCCCATGCCGATTACCCCCAACTCGAGTGCAGCGGCGTGGATCCGCGCCCACTGGATATGGTCCTTCCGCCGCTGGCGGTCCATCGCGATCCGCTGCATCTCTTCCGAGAGGGACGAAGAGGATGACGACGCGGTTTGGGGTTGGGATTGGGGGCGTTGGGTGTTGTTGTTGTTGGGCCGCGGGGCCGAGGTGGGCGTCCACGTTGAGTGTTTACGGATCTGCATTTGGAGGGCGCGGGGACCGGCGAGTGGGCCGGCTACACCTGCATGGATGACGGTTGTTGGGAAATAGGTAGATGCGTCGAGGAAGCGCCGTAGATAAGGATGCGGATCTCGATTAAATGGGTTTTGGGGGTTATCTGCTGAGATGGCCTCGAATAACGCATCAACGATGGGGGTGAGGGGGGTTGGGGAGGGATTGGCGGCGACGAAACTCTGCGCCATGTTGGCGATCGTAGAAGAATTTAAACCTTGCAAGAAAGATTCACGCATGTCGTCTTTGTTGATAGTAGAAGAATCTAAACCTTGCAAGAAAGATTCCCGCATGTCCTCTTTGTTAATGCCCAGTGTCAACGTCGTGAGAGTGTGGTTTGTCGGTGGGGGTGGAGAGATGGCTGTGCTCATTGCAGAACTGGGCTGAAGACCGCCGTACTGGATAGGGGATATCAGGGTCTGGGATTGGTTTACTGGACTAGCCGTGCTGCTCTCGGCATGGGAGTATGGTACCACATTCGGAGTCGCCGCTGATGAGCTCCATGTCAGATCGCTTGCGACATGGTCATTTGAGAGCGAGGCAGCTGGTAGAAATCAACATGAAGCGGAGAAACTCGTAATATCTGATGCTCACCCTTGTCCGCAGCCTTCTTTCCTGAACGTGGTCGACCCTCCAGCTTGCGTCTTGTCCGCCCAACGGTGTTCTTGAACCAGTTGTAGATTTGCTGTTGGATTTGTCAGTGAGAAAGATGGGGTGAAGAGAAAGAACGCTGAGCACCTCTTTGAACCTGGACTCTGGCTCCTCTACCCCGATAAATTCATCAGGGAGGCCGAACCGCACGATGAAATCCTGAGCCTTTTCCAGGGCAAATTTCTTTGCATCTCCGCGAATGGAGGCATGGGATCTACGCTCAAACTCTGGGAGGCTACTGCTGAGGAATGAGGACAGGGTGAGCAAGGGATTTCATGAACCATACCTCTTTAGAAAGGCAAGCTGCTGGACGGTGTAGGCTTTCGGGAGACGGGGCTTGTGTACCCTGGGATCGCTCGACATCTCTCAGTCCAGGTACAAGGAAGGATCTCCCGGACATTGCCGGGTTCGGATTTAATCCAAAATCCCAATTTCAAAGTAAACCAAAATAATGTAATCTATACTACTAATGGTATATGTAAGCGTGTATCTCAAGACCGTTCTGGGTTCCATTTTAATTGCTGGGTTTCCGGCTCACCACGAGGTACATGGGTGTAAAGAGCTAACACCGTCATCAGCAAAATCCATCCTCGCAAAGAGAATTGGCCATACCTTTTGTTGTCCACTGCGAACGAGAGATTCAGCAGCAACCTTTAACGACTCGCCAACATCAAAGGTACCCTTGGGCACCAAGCCAATGAATTCCATCAGACGAATGGCATTGTGACTGACAAGCATCCCACTCCAGCTCATTCGCCAGACAGTAATGTAATCCCAGAACGTTTGCGCCTTCCGAATGTCACCTTCCAAAGGATAATACCAAGGGATAGGGTCGGGGCGGGCGGCCAGGTCTTCTTCGTGCTCAATTTGGAAACCAACCGTCTTCAACGCATCCCGGGCCATGCTGAGGGGACGCATCTCGGGAATTCCGTTGCCGAGTTCGATTTGGTGGGCAATGGCCTTGTGCTCGGGAATAGAGGGATCCCAAATGTCAGTCATACACCACTCATAGACACCGAACTATTTTGGGTTCGTCAGGGGCGTAACAAATCCCAAGGAAAGAAAACTTACGGTTCCTCCGGGCTTGAGCACCTTGAAGATCTCACCGTAGACACCCTCCCAGGTGGGAGCGTGCACAGTAGCTTCGATGGCGTAAACTGGAAAATGTATGAAAAACCGCAAATAATAATTCCGACGAGTTCAAGCATACCAGCATCGAAGTACCCCTCTCCAAATTGTTCCGACAACTTCATGAAGTCTCCCTTCACGAACGTAACCTGGTTCTCAAGGCCCGCCTTTTGGGTATATTTCCTCGCGCGTTGGATTTGGAAGTCGTTGTTGTTCAACCCAATGATCTGGCAGTCTGTGAACTGAGCAATCTCACGAGCCGGACCACCAACACCACAGCCGACGTCCAGAACGCGCATTCCAGGGCGGAGGTTCATTTGCGCAGCGAGGTAGTGCTCGTGGCGAGCAAGGGAAGCGAGGAAGGCCTCGCCCTTGTAGAAGCGCGAAAAATGGAAGGATTGAGACCAGCCATACTCGTACAACTCCGTGGCACCGTCGTAGTACCCTATTGCCCAGAGTATGAACAAGGAATTCACAATACCCAAAAAGCAAGGCAAGTTGCTCACCATTCACAACCTCGGTATAGCTGTCCAGACGTTTGCTGTTGTCAGCTTCTTCCTCCTTTGTGGGGTCTGTCTTCCAAAACTTGGTATAATTCTCAACGCGGCTCTCAACGCGCCCATCGTTCAGTTGAACACCGGTAGAAGACATAGGAAGCTATAAAAGCAGAGCCTCAGCAACACAATTCGTAAGAGAGTGACCACGTCAAAGAAACGCTGCACGAGACCAATAAATCGACAAGAAAAGGTATAACCACTCACAGAAAATTGGCACGTATAGGAACGAAGAGGGGAGGTGAGATGAAGTGAAAGTCCTGATGAGCCGACTTTTATGTCAACACTTTTCTAAAATCAGGTCATGAACTTTTTTAATCATTCTCATACACGTGATCGCATCCCCGCCAGTCACAAATTTGAAACATTAGAAAACATACGATGAAGGGGATCCGGGTAACAGGTGTTCCAGAGACTCGCGCAAAACCTTGAAACATTTCTCCTTGGACTTTTATCATGAAACGGAAAGTGGTTTGCCGGTAAGTAAATCCACTGAATCCCACCTCTGGTCTTATTATGTAATATGATTACATAGTCAGGTGGAAAACGATCGTTTACCCCGGGCTTCGCGCCATAGCTATGATATCAGATGACAGCAACGGCAAAATGCTAGGTCTCCTCGAAGCTCTTCGAAGTTAGAAGGAAAATATCATCATCGTTTAGGGCCAATTATCTATCGGCGATTCCCCATGCATATGACCCGTCGTTCTCTTCCTGCCGTCTCCCGTATCACCTTCAACCAACCTAAATTCATCGCTTCTCTGGAACTAGTCGGATTCGCTGATTGTGAGGCTCCTTTGGGCAAATCTACGCGTCTCTCTGGTGATTCTGAGCGGTTTCTAGAACGTGAACCGGACCGTGAGCGACGAGAAGGCATGGGAAACAGGGGCCAACAGACAGAAGATGCATTGTCGCGACGCAGGCGCAATGCCCCGTATCTCGAAACCAGCAGCCGCCAAAGGGATACTCTGAGCACCATGGAGATGAACCACAGCAGGTGAAACCTCAGCATACCCGCAACGGCAAGGAATAGATGCAAGGGATGGAGGTGGTACGTCTTCAGTCTCATTTCCCCCTTTCTTATTCCTATCACAAGGAGGAAACCGCCGATCCATGGACCACCCCGCCAGCGAGCCATGACACAAGAGCCCCAAATGCGACCCCAGACCTGATGGCAAGGGCGATCAGAGTAGCGACGAGGAGGGCGGGGTGGTGAGAGGGAGGGCGAGCCCCTCACGAGCCACGGCACAAAAGCCCCGCCACAGCCGTCGACACCCAGATACGCTGACGAACCACGGGCGCGCTACCAGGTGCAGAGTAGAGCATCCACGCCAAATCCACGCACTCAAATTAACGTTAGTTGTTCTTCAACAACGGCCCACTCTTCATCTTCGCTACCCCTGGTCTGCTGGAATCGCACCGCCTCGACCAAATCCTCGACCTTCCGCGCCATCCTCGCACCGCCCGCGAGACTCAACGGCATGGAGGCGACGCTCGATGTCAGGCTTGCGGTAGCTGATTTCCAGCCTGTGGTGCATGTTGTTGGTGTATGAGTGCTTGCGTTTGAGAAGGACTGGCAACGACGTTCAAAATTTGTGGGTACACAGTCAAACATTGCGGTACAGTGGTAAATTTACAGATGAGTCCCGAGCTGTCGACATCAATCGCGAGGCGAAATGGGGAACCACTTATTGAAAACATTTTCAGGATCGTAGCGTTTCTTGATGGTTTGAAGTCTGGCATAATTTTCGCCAAAGGCTTGGCTTGGCTTGTCTTGGATTCCGTACATTTTGTCGACAACTGCGTCACAGCCTATGTATATTCAAGCCAATGAAGTTGATTAGCCAGGAGAGAAAATGAAACGACATACCAACGTTGGCGTATCCAAGGTGGAAAGGCTCGCCCGTCTCTGGTTGCGCAGATACGATAGCGTTTGCCAACTTGTGCGCAACGACCCTAGCCTTGTCCGTCATCTTCTCGCGCTCTTCAGAGTCAAAAGACGGCGACAAAACGGAGTAGTCGCCATCCCATTGAAGCACGATGGACACCCCTTGGGATGTGACGCGTCGGAAGGCCATTGTGTTCCTAGGGACGGTGTTGACCTTGTTAAGAGGGATAAATTCCCAATAAAGCGATGCAGTCATCTTGGTATCTTTCAAAGTCTCGACAATGATATCAAAAGATTTCTTCACACTTTCTGCAGAGTATGTCGCTTGTCTGACGCCCGGTATGTGCCTTTTACACTGGGAATCTTTGTATTTGCGATGAGTATAAGTCCTATCCAGAAAGGATTGGGGACATACCGCACCGGAATTAATTGCAATATATGGAAGCTCAAAGGTTTGGTCTACAATAGGGCCTGTGTACGCGTTTAATCACTACAAATCCCACAGAGAGAAAACGCTAAGTATACATACCTATGTCGAAAAATGGTTTGAAGACCTTCTTGCCCTCCTCTGCGGATCCGTTATAAAACGGTACAACCTTGACGACAGGCTGGTTATAAATGTCGATAAGCTGGTATCAATAAAGGAGGAAAGAAAAGCACGTACGGTACCATCGGGCAGGAGCCCAGATTCGTGCATCATGGCTTCCTTCTCACTTGCTTGTGGGAACCATTTATTGGTTGCATCAATGACACTTACTGAGGGGGAAAACGAGCATGCCAAAATATACCGTTGGTCTTTGGGGGTGCACGCGAAAGGTGAATGCAGTTACGACGCCGAAATTGCAGCCTCCGCCTCTGATACCGAAAAACAGATCCGAGTTCTCCGACTCGCTCGCTCCGAGAATGTCACCATTGGCTGTAACTACAGTGACCTTAACCGGAACATGTAAGAGTGTTCAAATATCGAGGCTGATTGAGGTCAAGACTTACTTGGACGATGTTATCGATGGCAAGGCCGTGAGCAGGGGTGAGCCACCCTAAACCGCCACCCTAAACCGCCACCCTAAACCGCCACCTAAAGTAAACCTAGCATATGGTATCAGCAGTGAGAGAAAATAATTATGGGTAAGCCATACCCTCCAACGCCAATCTAATCCCATACATAGGTCAGTTATTTAGTCAACTTGAAGAATGGGTGGTGACACGAACACCAGATTCTGTTGAGGCAACAGCCGCCAACCCATGTTGCATGGTTGCTTTATCCATGGTTCTGACCACATCGCACCCCCTCCGACGTCAGCAAGCCTATTATCCGGATCGACCGTTATAGTGTTGATATACCTAGTCAGGTCGATGACCAGCCCATCTTCGCTTGAGGAGGCGCCTGATGGATTGTGGCCGCCCCCACGGACGGCAATCGGGAGATGGTTTGCTTTTGCATACTTTATCGCACGTGCGACGTCTTGACTGTCTTTAACAAAAGCTACAACTTTGGCTTTGCGTTCCGCAGAGGTCACCCAGCGCGTAATCGCCGCTGCATAGTCCTCATCAGTTGGAACAACGATGTCTCCTTGGAACTCGTTCTTGAATACTTCGAAATTTGACATGGCGGTTTGGAGATGTTGAGTTTCTCGAAGTCTTCGATGTGTAGGAGGGTTACCTGGTTACGTATGAGAACTTGGGTGTAAAGCCAAGCAATGCGCACTGAGTATATAGGAAATCAATGGCTAACCTAGGAAAGCCACCACTAAACCATATGCTTCCCAAATTACATGGATGGTCAGAGTCAACGATTCTGAGCACGATTACAAACTCGATTCATGTTTCGGTTCTGGACAGACTTTTGGAATCATAATCGTGCGATAATCTGGATTTTGATTATCGCACTAGAAATGTCAGGGAATCCAGAGAGAATCACCCCATATTCGTGCGTCTCTATAGCACAAGAATCTCGCATCAGGAAAACTATTTATCTGGCTCGTCTGACGCCAGACACGCCAGACGCTACCAATCTGCCATATCCGGCACGGCGACATAATGACGCTCCTGACGCCATAAAAGTTTTAATAATATTATAGCAATTTGCAATAATAATGACCCTTCAAAAAAAAGTTTTGAAGTTCCAAAAAAAATCTGAACAGGCTCAAGTGAAAATTCGGGTGATATTTGAAAATAGCAATAAAATTTTCGCACCCTAGAACCTGATTCCGATGCCGAAACAATTTCTGGTGACATAGTGGCTTCTGACCCAGGCGTACCATAAAATTGTCCGCTTATCATTTCGATCGTCCATTTTTCGGAACGGTTTTACTAAGGGCGTGGTCAATAGTATATTGCATAGGGAGCACAATAGGAATTCTAGGATTGGACTAGAACAGATCTCACCCTGCACCCGTTCCGACTCGGATAGCTTGGCGACAACTTTGCAGTTGTGCGTTGTGAGTGCCAAGTTCCCGGTTTGCTACAACCTGAGAGCTCGCTGATGCTGAAGATAGAAATTTCCAGTCAGAAAAAGGATAATGAAGCAAAAGTTCATCAGTCTTCAAGTTAGTGATAGCCTCGTGCTGGGATGCTACCAGTGCTGTACTTGCAGGGAGGGGCAGTGTGCATGAACTCACATGAGTAGTTTCGAAGATAGGACAGCTCTACCGCGACCCTGCCCTTCTATTCGCCCCCTCTTTGTCTCTGTCACTGCTTCCGCCGGACTATTTTGCTGGGGTGTCAAAATCGAGAGCAAGTTGTTCAAATTTTGCCATCACCCGCCTTATGAGGACAACACGTGACCGCAAAAAGATGTACAACTTGCCAAAGGATTTAATTTGACAGGGTAAAATAGTCCGAGTGTGTTAGCCTATCGGTGAAGCGCTTCCGCGCTAGCGCTGGTGTTATCGCTGTGGCAGTTGTTATGCTCGATCATTCCTTGCCCCAGCGTGAGCACTCGCAACAGACTCACCTGTACTTAGTTTGCTCCTTTTGTTCCGGATGCATTCCACTGTGCAGGTGCCAGGTGGAGAGTTAGGAAACGAAGAAGGAAGAATCTCCTTCTAGCACAAGAATCCCAATCCCGATTACGGGTTAGGATTTTTAATCGGCGTCATAATCGCCTCATCGAGATGAGATTGACAGTGATGAGTGACTACCCGGATGTAATCGTCGATGAGAGAAGTAACAAGTTCCCAAATGAGTCGGATCCGCTCGGGACTGAATCAAGGCTACCTTGAACCATACGTCAAAATTTTTTCACGCCCTTGGGTGGTTTTACATAAGTCTCGCTGAATGTATAGGGGGTACATACACATACAAAAAGTATATCATCGTTGCAATGTGCATGCTCGTTAAAATAAGAATTTACATGGGCCGGGGATCACGTGCCTGTGTTTCCTCGTTTCCTCTTTCAGACAAATTGTAACGCTCTGGACGACACATAGTACGCGCAACATAGAGTAAAAACCGAACATGTCGCGCAGTAATTGAGAACTGAGGACTTCTATGTTTTCTGACAGGAGTGTTGGGAGCAGGATAACTTACAAATTAAACAATGCCAACATCATGTTTCAGCCTTTCAGGTCCTGACTATTTTTTTTTTTCGATCCCCGTTATTCTTGAGCCTATGTCTATCCACCTTCCAAGGAGTCTCTAGTGACTACATACCAGTCGGAAGTAAACGTCATTTCCACATGGTTCTTTTTTGACAGCAAGAACCAGAACAAGCTTCCGCGCAACAAGGAGAGATCGCAGGGAAAGGCCAGACCCCAGGTATTCTTAACGATATCTTTTGTTTGACTCAACATGGTCTTGGAAGACGGAAGATGACGTTGATGTCACCACTCAAATATTCAGAAACGCTCTGTTGGCTCTGGCGGCTTCCGAGAGATTTGTTACAAAAAATCAGCCCTAGACATAGGCTCACGCCTGAGCGAGAATAATGGGAATCCAAAAAAAACATAGACTTTTAAATAGTCAGGACTTGAAACATATAGGCATTTTTTTAATGTCCCAAGGGCCCGCTCCCAACATTCTTGTTAGAAAATATATAAGTTCTCAGTTCTCAACTACTGTGTGACATGTTCCGTTTTTACTGTCTGTGCCGACCCCTCCAGAATTCGGCCGCTCCCACCGTCTGAAAAGGAAACGAGCGGGAATCACCGGCATATGATTGTTTTAAATGGTAAATACTCTTATTTTAACGTCCGAGAATGCAACGATGAATTTTCATAGGTGTATGTACCCCTGTAGATTCAACGAAACCTATGGAAAATCACCCAGGGGCTGTCGTATTTTGGTTCTGAGGCATATGGTTCAAGGGGTCCCGATTCCCGAAGCTGTCAAATGAGCGGATCTGACCCATTTGGGAACTTCTCTCATCGGCGATTACATCCGACTGGTATGTAGTCACTGATCACTGCCTTCCAAGACCATGTTGAGTCAAAACTAAAGAAATTGTTAAGAATACCTGGGGTTTGGCCTTTCTCTGCTATCTCTCCTTGTTGTGCGGAAGCTTGTGGTTCTTGCTGTCAAAAAAGAACCAAGACTCGGCAATGACGCCTGCATATTGTTTTGCACAACGAAATTCATAGTGCAGCGTTCGATGTGACCCACACACCACAGACTCCGTTGGTATGTAGTCAACACGGACTCCGTCGTTGACCGACCGTGAGACATTATAGAATCTCTTCAACCTCGTTTGGGGAAGGAAATTAGCATTTGTTTGGCTGTTATGCTTTTCGTTACACCATGTTTCGGCTGTCTGCGCTTCTTTGAGGCGGTCGGTGTTGTAGTTCTAGCCGCTCGGAGTTCTGGCATTGGCATCATAACAGAGTGTACGGGGTATTACGGTCTTGCATCGGCCTGCCAAAATTTTGTTTTCAAACGTATATAAGACCCTCTACTCTAGCGGGAATTACGGAAAACGATCGGAGGGCGCGCAGACGACATGCTAGATATAAATAGCCATACTACCTTATGAACTAATTGCGACGTGAAAGCATTACAATTCTGTCTCCATGATCAAATTCGCCGCTTGCTCCGAGCGTGGTGCAATATTGATTTTGAACGGGTTCGGGATTCTGGGAGAGATGGAGTCAATTTGCGAAAATATATAATATGTAGACGCTATATACCTCACTACCTCATTGTCAAATATAGGATTTGGCTCGATTACCCTGCCGTGTTCGTCCCTAGGCTTCGAGATATCGAGTGTTGCAATCATGCAAACGATCAGCAGCCAAATGGAGGATTCAACGAGGTAAGAGCCTGGGCATGATCTAATGGCGCAAATTTTTAACAAGAAGAGACAGTGATTCAGTAGTAAAAGAGAGCACCAAAAAAAAAGAACATACCGACGGCCAAATCCAAATATACAGCTTCGCGGGTCCCTCCTGCGTCTGGTCTCTTCATCCACCTCTTCCATAAACCGTTCCGGATCAAACTGGGATGGGTTTGGGTAAAGTTGCTCATCTCGGAGCATTGACCTAGGGTAAACGAGATGGTCGAAAAAGTATTATACACCCGGGACAAAATATAGTGAACCCACTCACCATAGGTTTGCAATGACCTATAAATCGAAAGATGAGAATGGACACTCAATTAAAGAAAATTTACTCCAAGGCATTTACCCAGCTTCCTTTCGGTATAAGCATCCCGCGATAGATATCATCTTCCTTTAAACAATGGGGCAGATCTGCAAATGAAAAAGGATTATAAAAATCCGATCAGATAACCAGTAAGCAAGCCACGATGAACTTCGAATTTTTGCGAAACATACTGAGGGGTAGAGGGACAGCCCATCTCCATACCTCGCTCAGTACAGCGTCAACTACAATTTAAAAAAAATCAGTCAGCCAGGATCCCGGAAGATCTTGGAGTGAGTCCTTACCATACGGCAAATACTCTCTGTCCGTGAAGCTTGGGAGTCTCTCAGTCCCCACAACTCTATCAACCTCTTCCCGAGCTTTGGCGAGAACTTCCGGGTGTTCTATCATAGCAAGTAAGAAGTTAGAGACTGTCGCGACCGTCTGCGGATAAACAAGAGCTGTCATTCAAACGAAAGAATCCATTTCAGTAGAACAGGCTTAACTGAGTCAGCACTGCCAGCATACATGGAACTTGATGTCCACTTGATGTCGTCTGCAAGTTGCCTTGTCACCTCTTGGTCTTCCAAGAGTGTCGAACAAAAAGATGGTTGAAATATCCCGGATTCCTGTGAAAGACATGAGATAGGAAAGTCCGGCCACTGGCGATGAGAAATAACATGCAGACTAACCACGCTGTTCTTAGCAAATTCAAACGGCGTTGACGCAAACTCCTCGGTCTTGACAATGCACTGTGCGGCCTTGCGCTTGAAACCCGCTCCTGGAAACCACGAAGGAAGGTGTCGCAACACCGGGATCAGGTCCACAAGCCAAACTCCACCGCCCGACAAGATTTCTTTCGTAAACATATCGTTCCATTTAGTTGCTATCGTGAGAAACTTGTCCTCTTGAGGTGCAGGTTCGTACCCGAACACGACAGACAGAGTGAACCCCCCAGCATACCAATGGGAATGGTCCAAATAATCAGAAGGGCTCTGGATCAACTTGCGTAGGAAGGCAACAGTCCCAGTTTGAAGCAGAGGGTGGTAAGGTGCAATGGCAGATGGGCCGAGCGCCTTATGCATCAATTTACGTTGGCGCTTCGAATCGTCACTGTATGCCATGAATGGAACCTGGAGACAATTACTGACGTTGCCCCCTCTCGAATGGTTCTTATTCACATACCAGCTTGGTGGCACCGCATCTATAGGGTAGGGGGGGGGGGCACAATGAAAGGATTGTCAGCCTGCATGTGCTTCCGGGAATACTTAACTGGCTTACAGCTCTCCCATGACAGATGTCGGTCTATCTGAATATATCGAACCACGCTTATCCAACAAGTCATAAGCTGCCTCGACGCTGTTCAAGAACACGACTCCTCGACCCAAGAAATGCATGTAAACGACATCACCTGAAGTGTAAAGGGTCAGCACGAGATTCAGTGATTCCCACTGGCACTGGTCCTTAAAACCTTACCATATTGTTTCGCCAGCTTGGCGGCTAAAAACCATGGCTCTTTCCCGGGAATGTCGTTGAGGTTGCCTAATATTGGTATCGGTTTCGGACCAGGTGGCACAGCGATGGCAGCTTTTGACCGCCGACTCAACCACAAGTGTAAAACAGCAAGGAATCCAACGACCCCGGTGAGGATGGGAATTGACTCGGATAGAACCAACATGGAAGATCAGGTGTAAAGGGGTAACTCGACCTCTTAGCTTTATACAAGCATTAGCACTAGGAGGCATCACCCCAGCTATTCGCTTCGTGTGTGTCGGGAGCGTGACAGGGATGTGCGGAAAGAGAAGGATGTGGTGTCATTGCCACCTGTTTGGATACCGGCTTTTTTTTACCGACCTGGCTTCGGTTTTCGCTTCGGCATGTTATGATTAGTTGGGCCCTTAGTCGGTTCAGTAGTCGGTTCTGTGTTTCTCCGACATGGTTCTGGTTATAATCGATTATCATTTATTTATTAAGTCTGTTTCAGGAGACTAGGTTCTGGTTCTTAGTCCAATTCTGAACCGAATTCGGACCCCTGCCTTTTCAGTGTTTAATCTACCAATAAGATCTAGAATTCGATGTAAGGACAACCGATCTGACAGGAACTTCTAGGCGAAACCGGCACGACGATCCGCCTAATTATATGTAAGTCTTACGACTTACTTTTGTGCGAATAATTTTGGAATAATTTACCGTCGATTTACAGCGAACCCGAGCTGGTTCGCGATGCTCTTTGCATATTTTCGGCTCCCCAGAGGTGGGCCGTGTCCGCCCTTTTTGGCGCTTCAAAGGACGGCCGTCGTAGGCCAAAATTTTGTGCTAGAGGTTTTCTTCGAGTATTCTGTAGTACTAGTTTTATCCACGATAATAAATTTATCTCCTGCAATTTACAGGCCTCACAAGCTTAAATTCTCGAAAATAGCTAGTTTTTGGGGCCAAAAAAAATCTAAAAACGGCTGTGCCAAATTTGTTTTCTCGCTTCCCATTGTCCTTCTTCGTGAGCCCTCGTGTCTGGGTACCCGATTTACTGCTGATAAATTAGGCAAACTATTTGTCTTGGCCTTCAGCCCTTAGATTCGGAAACTGATTACTCGCTTCCAGAGCAATAAAAGAATGCTGATACTTCAGTGCAGCAACAGCAATTTGCGCAAGCGCTCTCTGTATATCCTTGAAGTTGTTCAATGATGGTGTATAGCTTCTTTACCGTTGTTGGTGGCCTTCTGGGCACATACTATCTTGCGTTTAACATATACCAGGCCAATAGAGCCCGCTCCAAAGTACGTCCATCTCTGAATGTATGAACCCATACATAGTTTTAATACTCATTATTTGTGAAATAGCTTCGCAATATTCCGATTATTGGGCCATCCGGCTTTTTCTCTTCTTATGTAGGAGCATGGAAATACCTTTTCAATGGCAAGGAAATGGTCCAAGAGGGTTATGATAAGGTATGTCCCATGGTTGAACCTCATACTCGATAATTCATGATACACACAGTACCCTGGAACTGCTTTTAGAATTCCATTATTCACCAGTTGGATGGTCATCGTCAGCGGTCCAAACATGGTTGATTTCGTCAGGAAAGCCCCTGACGATCAGCTGTCTAATCTGGATGATATTGAGGAGGTAGTGTATGGCTACATTCGCTTTGAAATTTAGCTCATTTTTTCGCTAGAAATTCCATGTGGGACACAGCGTTGGAATCGATGTTCATGGAGACCCATATCACTTCGGTGTAATCCAGAAGCCTCTTACACGAAATTTGGCAGCACGATTCGACGATTTGGCGGATGAGATTGCGACAGCGTTTTCTGAGCTGGTCCCTGTCAAGGTTTCCAACGGTCAGTTTTCGCAATCTAGTTCAGAAAATGGTGTGCTGAAGGGATTACTACAAAGATTGGGTCAAGGCATCAGCACATAGGACTGCTTCGCTCGTCATAATTAGGGCAAGCAATCGACTTTTCATCGACCCTCAGGCAATATGCAAGTCTTACCTGATACGTTAATGATATTTCTTACTTACCTTTTTGAACAGGTCGAAATCTTGAGTTCATAACACTAAACGAGCAATTCGGCATAGACCTCTTCAAAGCTGCGCATATCATCTCCATCTTTCCAAGCTTCCTCCAGTCGTGAGTCTCCTGTCTTCATTTCTGTTTACTAGCAGCTGAGAAGTCGCGAACAGGTTCGCGGGGCGTTATTTCACTAGCGTCCCAGGAAGTATCAGTCGTGCAGTGCGCATTCTTGGTCCCATTCTCGAAGAACGGCTTGGAATGGAAGATAAATATGGTCCCAATTGGCCTGATAAACCGGTCTGTGTCCAAATCATCTTCAATGCGTCAGTTATTTAGTACTGTTCTGTTAGAATGACCTTGTTAGCTGGTTGCTGGAAGATGCCAAGGGATCACAAAGATCCGTTCGCGATCTAACGGTGCGCATCCTCCTAATAAATGCTGCTGCGGTCCACACTACAGGAATGGTGCGATGAGTACACTGCATTATTTTCCAACTACTAATCATATTTTAGGCAGCTACCGAGGCACTGTTTGATCTTGCTACCTATTCTTCCTATGTACCCGAACTTCGAGAAGAGGTCGAGTCGGTGATCAAGGAGGAAGGGCTGAGCAAGGAGGCCCTTGCAAAGATGTACAAGTTAGATAGCTTCGTCAAGGAATCTGGTAGAATGCACGCCATCCGTGGATGTACGTCTTCTCTACGTCCTCTATACTCAGACCAGCCATTGATAATTTAATCTCAATATATAGTGAACATGGATCGAAAAACCAGAAAGGACGTTGCCCTGTCGGACGGAACCGTTATCCCAGCAGGAAATACAGTGGCAGTCGCTATGTTTTCGACTCATTACGACGCGGTAAGGACTATTTATCCCAGAGTGCCAACTTTGTGACACTGCTCCTTGTAGGACAACTATGAAAACCCCAATAAGTTTGACGGTCTGAGATTTTACAGAATGAAAGGAGACAGGACCAAAAATCAGTTCGTGTCGACTAGCTCAGATTATCTCTTATTCGGACATGGACGCCATGCATGGTGAGTGCTCTTTCAAGCCCCTGTTAACAGTTTAGATTAATACTCTATCTCGTAGCCCTGGCCGTTTCCTTGCCGCCTACGAGCTCAAGTTGATGATCGCCCATGTCTTGCTGAACTACGATGTGAAGTTAACGAGCGGCGTTCGTCCTGAGGCCGAGTACTTCATGCAGATGTCCTTCATCAGCCCGAAGCACGAGTTGATGTTTAGGAGACGTTCGTCTTGAGATTCTGGTTCTGTGCAAATCCTACTCTCCACAATACTAATAGAATGATAAGGCCGGTCCTCGTAGAACACAACTATGTACCAATGCTTATACTGTGCGTGTTCTGTACCCATAGTCGTGGAGGTCCATGTCATGATATTGATGGAGTAAGTTACTCTGAGATACGTACCCTCCCAGAGGCGAATTAACGGTTCAAATGAATGTGCAACTGGGATCTGCGGAAAAGGGATCCCACTCCATACTCCATCCCCCACTCACCGCATCTTACGTTTGTATATTGATTGATCATGAATACTACTGTACGCATCTCGCACATATGAGGATAGATGTTCAACGTAGAACATCGAGGATATTGGACGATGACGAGAATAGTAGTATTATAAGAATAAATTGGCAAAACAGACCTCGCCGATGCATCCAGGACGTCGATTGACGTGAGGACGATCATCTGCGAGGGTCAAAGCCATAAGATTCTGAACGATGCCGCTGCGAATACACCAAAAAAAATGGGGTGGGTTGGCGAGCGCAAACTGTCTTACCATCGCAGATGGAGTGGTGTTGGGTGCCACTCTCATTGGCCCTGTGTTATGTGACCCCATGTGGAGGTGGCCGAGTTGGTGCAATATCGCAGTGGATTCAGGCAGCAACAGTTTGGCCCGACCCTCAGAAGCCGTGTCCAATGGGTCGCTATGGCCATGCCACTGTGTTCCAACAGGAGAATGAGGGCACCGTTGGCAGGGCTCGTACCATCAAACAACGAGGTGAGGCGGTGCCATGGTCAAAGGATGGGGAAGCGGCCGGGAGCCCTGTCCCTTACAGAAACAAAGGGGATGAGTAACTGCCCTGTGTAGGCCGTGCTGTCGCGTACCTGGCACCTTTTCTTCCTCATCCTGCCCTACTACACTACGTCGCAGTGCTATACTACATGACGAGAGGCATTGGCCTCGGTCTATCACTATCAGGAGGAGGATGGTCGGCGGAGGCCGCGGCTGTGGCTGAGGCAGAGGATGCGAATGGTGGCGCTTGTAGGAAACAGAGTTGGCACCAGCAGTGCTGGTATGCGGAGTTCATTTATTCATCGGTTGCCATTGCGAGAAACTGAGCATGGGGATTGGCGAGCGCCGTCTGATATCGCGAAAATCTGGATAGCGTGGGCAGTGACAACAACAGTTAGGGTAGTGCACATCCACACCACGATGAGCGAGTACTTACCGTCACGAAAATCCGTATAACGTGGGTAGTGTCGCGTCACTTCGTCACGTTGGAAGCGGTAAAAATCAATCTTTCCGCAATTCTGGTTCGAGGGGATCGATGATCGATGAGCTTCCAGACGCATGCGCACTGCTGGAAATGAAGTCGGTTTTCTAGGTATAAAGGCGCCGGAAAACATGTAAAGGCCCTGTTTACCCGGGAAACAGACCCGAATAGCCGTCTGTTTCCCAGGCAAACAGGGCCTTTACATGTCTGCCACTCCCTTTAGGCTTTATCCGTAAACTGCAATATGTACATAGTATAGTAATCTTACAAATTTTGGTATGGTGGCACCCGATCGGACTAGATCTGAAACATTCGCTTACTTTAGGCCATTAAAGGTAATGGCCACCATTATATAAAATCCTCCTCTCGTTCAGACAGCCTTTCCTCCCAAAAAAAAACTAGATAATCATGTTTCTCTGGGGCTTACTGATGACTGTGCAAAATTTGAAGATGCTAGCTCATTGAGGGAGGGAGAAAATCGAGTATTACAAACTCCTGTAACATTACAAACTCGTGGTCATAGTAGATGACCGCAAAATCTTACGGCCATGCTTTGTGCAAAGAAAATTTCAGAGATTCTTGCGCTAGGAGATTCTGTTCGGAACCGAAATGTAGAGAAGAATACAGCTGTATGCAAAACCCTAGACAAGCGGCCTCACTTATTGCAATTGCGCCTTTGTTTGTTTGTACCTTCCATTTTTGGTTTAGTAAACATGCAAGCCACCTTCCTTCCTTCCTTCGTTTCATTCCAATATGTGTAAGCATCGACCCTAAAGCCAATTTCAAAATAGGCTGTTTGGAGCAGCGGAAGGCGCACTTGAAAATAGTGGAGCCTTGTCTAGAGTTTTGCATACAGTTGTAAGAATCCCTTATAATAGATGGCCCCAAATCTTACGGCCATGCTTGTGCAAACAGCAATTCGGAGATTCTTGTGCTACAAGATTCATGCACGATTACTGTTGTTCACCCCATTTTCGGAACCGAAATGTAGAGGAAGAGATTAATATTCTAGTATATCCGCTCGAGGAAGAGAGTTCTAGCACATGCGCTAGAGGTCCCGAGGAGGAGAATTCTAGCACATGTGCTAGAGGAGGAGACTCATGCACGATTATGAGGTGATTCTTTTTTGGTTCCCTGTCATTTCTCGTGCTATCGTTCACCCCATGTTCGGTCTGACCCTCTGTTCGGTTTGTAACCGATGGTCATATCATACCGAATAGAAATCCCATTTTTCATGGAATTTCAAGCTTCGAAACCGAACTGTGGTTTGTCCCGATCAAGATCAGACGGATCGGGACCCGTAACAAGGGAGCTATTAACTCAAGTCTGTCCAGAATCGTGCTCAGAATCGTTAACTTTGACGTCCCTAATGATTAGTTCTGAGACGAACGGTCCGGCTACTGGCACTGGTAATAATGCCACGCAGAGATGCCCTTCATGTTAATAATGACTATAGCTAGTCTTCGAAGATAAATTTTCTCTTAATGTACTCCCCTCTAGAAATCACGAAACTACCCTCCGAGCCATTCAGCGATTATACCCGTTGGAGGCTCCTCGTCAACGACGGTGGCAGACATACTTGGCACTATCTCGAATCCGATGAAGAGGCACAGGCTTGGCCGCAGACTACTGTCGATAAATACTGGTTGGGTCTGGAAACGGTATGGGACTCTTATTCGTCTTGAACACTTTTTTATGTCTCCAAAAGCATCTTCCCCACCTCCCTCTCGCTACAAATGCCCAGCAGGCCGCCCAGAACGGTTACACCTTTTTCAAGAATCTCCAATCCCACGACGGACATTGGCCAAGCCAATATGGGGGTCCTATGATCCTAATTCCAGGTTTCGTCATAGGTTCATACATTACTAAAATGAACTTCAAGGAGGTCGAACGACTAGAAATGATTCGTTACATAATGAATCGCGCTCACCTTGCGGATGGTGGTTGGGGATTGTGAGTGGATACTCTTCGAGTCGCCGAGCTCTTGCCCACACCTTATGATATTTTATGTCTCGTAGGCACGTCGAAGGACCGTCCACCGCTCTCGGTACGGGTCTAAACTATGTTGCTCTTCGCATCCTTGGTGTTAGTAAGGATCACCCTGTTTGCGTCAGGAGTCGTGCGACCCTTATTAAACTGGGTTTGTGATTTCGCACTTTGCAAGGGTTATTCTTATGAGACTTCATTCTCCTAGGGGGGGCGGCCAGCATTCCTTGGTGGGGCAAGTTCTGGCTTTCCCTCCTCCACGTCTATGATTGGGAGGGAATTAATACCTTGCCCCCTGAATTGTTGTACGTTTGAACGCTCATCGTTTAAATGTTAGGACTCATTCCATCGCATAGGCTCCTACCAAATTGGTTACCTTGTCATCCCTCCCGCTGGTGGATGCCAACCGCTGGTCTTTACGTTGCAATGAGTTACCTATACGGCGTCAGGTTCACAGCTGAAGAGGACGACCTCATTCTCTCCCTGAGAAAGGTAGGACCCCTTATGAAAAATAAACGTAGACGAGACCTAATACTACGTTCAGGAACTCTATACTCAAGATTACTCCGGTATCGACTGGCCTGCGCAGCGGAATAATGTCTCCGGCGCTGACTTGTTTCATCCCACCTCCGAAATTTTCAACTACGTATCCGTGATTTTCAACATGTACGAAAAATTCAACTTGGCATCTGTTCGCAGTGCTGCCATCGAAAGGGCATACACTCTTATTGCACTGGAAGATGAAAATACAGGATATCAAACCCATAGCGCTTTGTCGAAAATGTTACACCTCGTCGCCCGTGCGCATAGGGAAGGACCCCGGAGCGAAGCGTACCAAAAGCATGCCAACAAGCGCTCCGATTTCATGTGGCTTATGAAAGACGGGATGTTGGTGTCTGGAATGAATGGCACTCAATTTTGGGACGTCGTGATGATGTCTCATGCCATGATAGAAAGTGGCCTCGCACAACGAGAAGAAAATAAGGAGAGCCTCATCAAGGCCCTTCGATGGCTAGACGCGGCTCAGATACGTGAAGACCCGTTACACTTTGATCCCGCCTATCGCCACAGTACTAAAGGGTCATGGCCATTCAGGTGCGCCTCTAACACCTTCAGATTGGGAACTTAAATCCTCACTGAATGTTTTGCCCTCAGCACAAGAGAACAAAGTTATAGCGTCTCCGATTGTGCTGCTGAAGGTCTTAAGACGGTTATTCAGTTTCAATCCTTAGAGTATGTCCTCTATTAGTAGGCTTTTAATTTCGTTTTCGCTAATCCCTTCTAGTTATATGCCAAAGCTGGTATCTGAGCGCCGACTCTGTGATGCGGTCGACCTCATGCTAAGTATGCAAAACTGGGATGGTGGGTTTGGTTCCTACGGCCCAGCCAAAGGACCACAATGGCTGGAGTTACTAAATCCAGACTGTGTATTCGGTGAGTAGCGTTCTCCCCGATATTTACCTCCCGATGTTGACATTCCCTCATAGATGGTGCTATGATTGAACCCTCTTACACCGAATGCACCTCCTCTGTCGTCACTGCTTTGGCCGTCTTTAGGAAGCACGTTCCAGGCTATCGGGAAGACCAAGTCAAGTCCGTCGACAGTTAATTACTGTCTTATCTCTTTCTCCGAAATGAAGCTTACTGAATATATCCAGTGAGTGCATTCGCCGTGGCATCGGTTTTATCCATGGAGCCCAACAACCTAATGGCAGTTGGGTGGGTTCGTGGGGTATTTGCTTCACTTACGGCTGTCGATTTGCCCTTGATGCTCTATCCGCTGTTGGCGAAGTGTATGTCAACAGTGAGCGTGTTAAAAACGCATGCGGATTCCTTATTAGCAAACAAAGAGTCGATGGTGGGTGGGGCGAGAGCTATAAGGTCGGTCTCCAGTTCATTCATTGCGAGCTGCTGCTTGATGATTGAACGATCATCGTTTTTGATAGTCTATGGAACTGGGGACTTGGGTTGATCACGCCGAAAGCCAAGTTGTTCAGACGAGTTGGGCTGCGCTAGCACTTATGAGCGCACGATACCCTGATCCAGAACCTATTGAGGAGGCTGTGAAGTTCGTGATGTCAAAGCAAGCTTCGGTAAGAAAGCTGTTATTTCCTGACATTCTGCTAACAATTAAACCTGATTAGGATGGCTCATGGCCGGAAGGTTCTTCTACTCTTGGGGTTTACACCAAGCCCTGCGCGATAGATTATACCAACTACAAATTCACATTCACCGTCTGGATGCTCGGAAAAGCACACCACTACCTCGCTGGACTTGATAAATCATGTAAACTATCCTAACTCGTGCGAGAGTCCTGGCCCTAAACCTAGAATTTATACATAGAGTTGCTGTAGAGTTGTAGAATTATATTAGCTCCTATTCTGTTTTTGATGGCTACCTCATCCTTCGACGTTTTCGGAAATCACGTGGGTCAATTGAGTTGACGGATTTTCGAAACTTCGAGTGCGCACTTAGCACTGTGCCACTGCGCCATCATATCTTTCGAGGGACAAATTTTGGCTTTCAGTTTCAGCTCATACAACTGCTATATAACTCCGCCGTCAAATTCTCGCCAAATTGCATCCAAACGAGGGCCGACCTGCCTGATGTTTAGATCGAGGGAATTAGTAACTTCTCGATGGGGAAAATCACTTTTATGACAATGTGTATTCTAACGGAAACAGTAGTGCGTTGATTTAGCTAACATGGACTTTCTGGCGAAGAAAGATTCTTTCATACCCCCCTTCCCTTTCTGTGTAGTCGTGGTGTGGCCTTCAGGACCGGTTTCAACCTCTGTTGTTGAGTCGTAGGCAGTGAAGGCTAAGTATACTTAGTTGCGCCACAAAAGCAGGTTTGTTTCTGGATCCTTTAGAGCAGGTTCCAGGACTCGTCATCGTCGTCGTCATCGTCATCGTCCAGTTCATAATTACCTCCACTCGCCTTCATAGCCTTCGCTACGGATGTCTGGTAATGCAACTTCAGTAAAGCAGGATGTGGGGGAGGGTACATCGCGTCTGCGTTGTCCCAAGGTGCCTTTACTTCTGCATCCTGGAGTCTGGCAGTGGCTGGATGAAAAGAAAATATTTTGTGGGTCTGCTCAAAAGGATGTTAGAGGTCGAACAAGGAGGGAAATCTGTCTTGACTTCAGGATGAATCGAAAAGCGAAAATCGTCATAATCCTTCTGATGATTTGAGCAGAGCAAGATCCCGTTCTTCAAAGAATTAATCCGTATATGATCCTTCTTTGTCTGCGTGCTCGGACTGGCATTCTGGTTGTTGGGAATCGAGGGGTTGACGAAAGGATCTGTAACGAGTGTCGATAATTTATCGGCATCCCACTTGGTTATGACAAAATAGCGGAATAAGTGCAAGGTACTGAAGAATTGCAGATACAGCTTACTAGATCCTGATAAACGAGGTCGATGATGTGGCAGCCCTCAAAACGATCCGAGTCTTGGAAGTACAAGTAGAGTGACTCAAGGTCCTGAACCCCAGTGGCCAAACAGACTACACATCCTTTGTCTCGATGAACAAGTCTCATCTTGAACCCTTGGCTACCGTCAGAGCGATCCTGCTCCAAGTTAGAAATTAGTGGAAGGGCCAAAGTGCAATCTTACTCTAACCGAGCGTTGGCTGGTCGTGAATTCTCCACCATTGAGTTTTGCTGGAGGTTCCGTAATTGTTTCAGTCGTGGAGATGTTGAAAAATGTACTAAGGGCCTTGAATAGGGTCTCCTCACCCGCAACTGAGGGCACTACAGAGAAGTTAGCATCAGGATCCATTGGTAGCTCAAGTGAAACTTGCGGATAACATAGTTCCCGGCTGTGATGTTTCCTGGAGATGATCGGTAGACTGGGAGTTGGGCATCAAGTTTTTGCAGCCTGTAGTGAACGCTTGGAACTCGGACAACATGGTCCAGGATCGTGAAAAAATCAGCCGAAGGTCCTTTGACCTGCCAACGACGAGCTGTCTATACGTGAATGTCAGCCCGGCGACACTAATCGATCGAAATTGGTAGGCTTACACAGATGTGGGCCCGTCAGGAACGATTGCGATCCATTCAGGGTGTAGAGCTTGATATCTTGGACACTCGGGAACACAGGAGTTGGCACCTGGGACGGTGGCGGCATAGCAATTTGAAAGCGGACGGGGAGATCGAGGAAGGAGATAGTATTATATATACTGAGACTCCCGACGCGGAGTCTCAATACAAGCGCCCGCTACCTTTTTATAGACTGCGCAGTGAAATTTTTTTAGATTTCGTTAGAATCGAAGATGGTTACGAGGGCGTCAAAACGATTTGGACTACGAGTGCAATTCTTCAGAGATACATTTCGGGACCAAAAACATGATGAACCCTCCACCTGTGTTTCCAGCGATAGGGCATGAAGGGAATGAAGAGTGTGTGGAAAACGGTCGACGTGTTTCGGCGATTGCGAGTTGGTTCATAAGTCTAAGGACGAAAAGAGGTTCTTCAATTCCACCTGTAGGCCTTCAAGCTTCAAGACCAGAGTTTGGAAGCTAATACCTTCGCCTCCCAGCACAACTCGGCAGTTGATCTTCCGCCAATGTCTTGAATGACGTCCCCAACCACAGGGACTGCGTCGAGCGCGATCCCCATTGATAACCCCTTAGAAAATTGGAACTCTGTGTTTTTGCACTTCAAAAGAGAGGCTTCCTCTGCAGTTGCTGAGTGCTGTATTCATCGAATTGAGCTAAAGTGATATACATTTGGTCATTCACTGCCCTTTCTAATTTACTGGCACGTAAACAAAACTTGGCAGGATTGAACCAGGTGATTTTGAGGAAGGGATAAAATTATGAAATTGAGTCACCCGGCATAATTTTTAGCGAAGCTTTGTGGGATTAGTCCGTTATTTGGCATGAACGTTGGATGAGCAGTCGAGCGGGGGAACTCCGAAGAGGCGGTAGGATCAAAGGGAACGTGGGAAAATTATTCTTGTTGACGCGGACATTTGAAATTTGAATTACTCTTGGGTTCTACGATTCGTCCATAAGGTAGCGGACAGCCATAATCAATCAACCCTCAAAGGTGTGACCACAGTGTGACATTCATAGTTAAAAAAGGAAATTTTCCGCGGAGAAACATTGGAACTTTATGCTGAGAGACTACAACTCCGAAATCGAAAAATCTGCTCCCAGCGATTTGTTAAAATATATCACAAGATTGTATCTGCAAAGTTTCAGGATATTCAGAAAAGATCTCGGTGAGTTATTTCGCGTTGAATATTTGACCTTCATCAGTCAGCCATTCAAGCCCTCAACAAGACATCCACAATTCATCCACAGAGTCAAAACCATTGCAAAAGTCCCAGGTAACTGTGAAAAGTCATGTTGCATTTTCTACAAACGTATAGCTAAGAGTAACCGGCAGATACAAGCCCAATGTAGCTGTAAAGCTGCATGTGGGACCAAACTCCTTTTATAACTTAACGAGATCGCACCCATTTTCTTTGAAAATACATATTCTCATGCCTAAGACTATTTACTACAAATCGCTGGAGCCAGAATTGCGAAAAGATGCCCACAATTGAAATAAAAACAGCTTCAAGTGTAGAATTCCAGTTTATTTCCTTTTTGGGCGCATCACACCCTGTCACATAGGGTTGATTGATTATGGCTGTCCGCTACCTTAGTGTTTCTTGTGCAGAGCTTTGGTCCAACGGTCGAACGAAATGGTTCAGATTTCCAAGCCCATAAAATAAGTTCCGTGGGCCCTGGAAATTTGATTGACAGCTTTGCACCTCACGGCATCTAACGATGCCCGAAATATCATGCCGCCATCTCATTTACCTTCGAAGTTGGAATCCCCGGATGGATGGTTGAAGGATCACTCTGTGCGTCCTCCCAGAGACATTACTTCAACTACTTACCGACCTTCGCTCAACCCATAGCCCTAATTCTGATCTAATGTTTTGGGGGAAAAAGCCGGAAACTTCGTACATCCTAGTGAGTAAATCCTGTTAATTAGCGCAGCCCCACAAAACACATCAGAGACCGTGTAGTTCGCTTCCTTCTTTTCCCTTCTCTATGTCTGTTGAACCCGCGCTAACGGAAGTGTACGACCAAAAGCTCAACCAAGCCGAAGGAGATGAATCAGGACTACCAGAGGGTGTCGAATCTTTCGTGAATTCGTTGGAGGAGAGGGCGCTCGTGCGGAAGCTTGATAAACGAATATTGCCATTAACCTGTCTGCTCTACTTGTTTGCATGTTTGTCCTTCTCGTCATTCGACAGTCAGACACTAACGTATGTCCGACCATTCAGCTCTCGATCGATCGAACCTAGGGAATGCACGACTGCAAGGGCTACCTGAAGACGTTCTAGGGGGCGATAAGACGGGTGTTCTTTTCGACTGGCTGACTTCGGGCTTCTATTTCTCTTATGTGTGTCTCTCTTGGATGACACTCGGAACCATTCCTGACTTTCAAGAAGATCCTATTTCAAATTCCAGCGACCATTTTCTCGAAATTGTTTCTACCACAAGTGTTTGTGGCCACCGCGGCCATAGGATGGGGTCTAACATCGACACTTATGGTTCGTGGCAATCTGTTCCCCGTGGAGTCCGGGTTTTTGACGGTGCTCAGTCCGCAGGATTTAACTTTGCCGGTCTGATGGCGGGAAGGCTCGTACTTGGGGTTTTCGAAGCAGGGTTTGGCCCTGTGATCACCCTCTATTTCTGTAAGCCTCTTTTTCGTTTATCATCCTTGGATTCTTGTAAATTTCATTCTTTTGTCAGCATTCTTCTACACCAAACAGGAGCTTGGCCTTCGAGTCAGTGAAAGCTGTATACCATTTCACATTCGCTGACATTGGAGTAAGTTTGCCCTATGGTTTGGATTCGCAACAGTTGCAGGAGCCTTTGGTGGCCTCATCGCATTTGGAGTTCAGCATATTAATACATCAGTCCACCATTGGAGGCTTCTCTTTATTATTGAAGTAAGAGAGGCTCTCGTCTCAACAGCTCGCTGGCTCAACTTCGATGTAGGGAATTCCACCCGTCATCCTTGGGATATTGACCTACTTTTTCCTTCCTAATCGACCTGAGTCGACGAACTATCTCACGGAGCGTGAACGGATCATAGCCGTGGAAAGGATGAACAGGGATTCCAGTGCAGATGTTGGGGCAGTCGTTAATAAGGGTAATTGTCTGTTTTCGATATTTTTCTACCCCTATCTTATTTCATGGTCTTAGCTCACATTCTGGCGGCATTCCGCGATTGGAGAGCAAGTATCTATGATCATCAGAATTCCGGACTTCATTCGCTTACCCTTCCGATTCTCAGCTTTATATGGGAGGTGTTATTTATTTTGGATTAAATTGTGCCCTTGCATCAATTGGCGCATTCTTACCGACGATCATTAAAACTTTTGGGTTTAGTAAGTTCTATTCATACTTATTATTACATTCTTAAACCTTCTCCTTTGCAGCTAATGCTCTAGCCCAACTGTTGACGGTCCCTCCTTACTTTGTGTCTGCCATCGTCATGGTGGCATTCTCTTTTACCTCAGACAAGTTGCAAAGCAGAGGGATTTTTATGACCATTTCGAGTTGTATTGGGGGTCTTGGCTATATGTGAGGCGCTCTTTCTCCGATTCTTCAGTTGTCTCACGAAGATCACCTAGACTCCTATTGGGTGCACATCATAACAATCATGTCCGGTACTTCGCTACTTTTTGTATTACAAGCGGGACGTACACGACGATTGGATTAACTATCGCATGGTGTCCGTCTTATTTCCATGAATATGCTTTGGGACGCTGACATTCTCCACGTTAGTTGGCCATAACCTCGGTTCAGAAACGAAGAAGGCCACTGGAATCCCGTTGTTTATGGCTATCGGACAATGTGGCAGCATTCTTGGATCTCACCTTTACCCGAAGACAGAGGGTCCTCGATATGTGTAAGCACACACTTCTCATGCTACGGTGTTATTAGTTCTCACTTGGATTTTCTTTAGGAAAGGGTTTGCTGGTGAGACGATTCTTGCCTTTGGTAAATAATAGGCGAATTCACCGTGATTTCGACTGCAGTGTCTAGTGCCCTCATGTTTCTCGCAGCTTTGTGTGCTGCGATCCTGTCGGTAAGCATTGTTTTGCTTCCAATATATCCCTGGATCTGGTCTTTGATTGCGCTCCAGATATCATACCGACGGGAAAATGCCAGGCGAGATCGGGTTTACGGACAACCAAGGCCAGGAAACAGAGTTAACACGCATGAGCTTGCAGATGAGGTGAATGAATTAAGTATTTTTGAACCCGAAACATACTGAGGATGACCTGAATGTGTAGGCCCCTGATTTTAGATATGTTCCATGAGATGTATACTCTCGTGGGAGGTGTCGTGCTTTATTGGAATCAAGACGTGATGTTATGTTAAATGTGGACCATTCACGACTTGGGCATTCCATGCCAGACACTTGATGTAATTATGACAGATTAATGAGGCTCAGCATGTGATAGGTTTCGAAGTTATAGATTCTCCTTACGACTCGGAGAAGCCTATCTGTTCTTAAGCGCAGTAATACGGAAAACAAACAGCTTGGACGCTGAAAATTTCACTGAAAAAAAAAGTATTTGAGGCTCGAGCCTCAAGTCGGCGGTCACATGACGGACGCGTAGAACGATAACGTGACTGATAAATTCAGAAATGCGGATTCCGGTGTTTTTACTTCCTTGAACTCTTGTCAGCTAGATCCATTCGAACCCCTCAGGCCTCTTTTTTTTCCTCCAAAAATGTTGGCAGCCAACGACGACCACGAGGAATTCACCCCAAACATTGTCGACTTTGATGTATTGGAAGCAGCGAAAGAGAACATCCAACCATTGGCCAGTGGTCGTCGAGTAACTGCGCTGTCAGCACTTCTATCTACGCCTCATGCGCAGAGAGAAGCCAAACTCTCGGAAACTCGGAAACGACTTCGCATCAATGTTGAAATTGCGCTTGATGATGAAGACGGCGATCCTTTGGAGGCATACTGCCGATTGGTTTATTGGACAGTGGAAAACTATCCACAAGGCCACTCTGCGGAATCAGGGCTATTGGAACTCCTAGAGGAGGCAACGAGGGCGTTGAAGGACGATCGTGATGGAAAATGGAGAGGCGACCTCAAATACCTCAAGCTGTGGCTTTTGTACGCCAGCTATGTGGAGAAACCAACCGTTATCTACAAGTTTTTGATTGCAAATGATATTGGCACAGAATTTGCGCTGTTGTACGAAGAACACGCAGCTGTTCTTGAAAGGGATGGACGGTATGTTTTTCTGTTGCTCTACCTGTACGAAATTTGACGTTTGGTTTTGCAGACGAAAAGAAGCGGACGAAGCATACGCCCTTGGCATTGCGAGGAAGGCGGTACCTCTGGATCATCTAAAAAGCAGATATTCCGACTTCCAGAAACGCATGATGTCGAACTTGTCCCTACCCATAGCACAACCAGAACCATCCACGTCCACTCAACGGCCTCGAACGGCCCTGGCTACAACCGCATCATCGGTGCCTGCATCATCATCACGGGCGTCTTCATCCCGAACCACTGTTGGTTCCTTGCGGTCCACACCTGGCATCCCACCTTCCTCATCGAATGCTCGCATTCAAATATTTGTTGACCCCACGGGCGCGGAAGCACAAGCAGCACAAGATACAAATGAATGGAATGACCTCGGCACACGCAAGACAAGAATCAAGGAGAACGTGCCAGAGGTGAAGAAGCTAGTTGGGTCGACGCTCAAGCAGGCAGGGCGGTCCAAAAGGATAGCGTCTGCTTCGGGTTCTGGTGCTGCTGCTTCTGGGACAAGTTCGAAGATTGTGCCATTTAGGGACCCAGCACCCGGAGACATGCCTCCACCACCTGCTCCCGTGGAAGCCGCTGTAAAAACGCCCGATGCTGCGAGGGGCTTCTTGCCCTTCGTTGACGGCCCTCAGGAATCCGTGGCTACGGCCCCTGGTACGCCTAGCTTCACCCCGTTCCGAGACGAGGTGGGCTGTTTTTTGTTTAAGTGATCGATGAATTTTAATGGACTCATGGACTTATCTCGATTCTAGTCCGCGGTCGCTTCGCCTGTAGCGGTAGTGCCTATCGCCGATTCCATCATGAAGATTAAAAAGGCTGACAAAAAGGCACCCGCACCAACAACGGAGGCTGAGGCGTTGAGAAAGGACCCTCTGAAGAATTATGATCAGGGGGGCATTGGGGACACTTGAGGACTCTCATACGGCCTGGGGCTTCGTTCTATCTTTTGGTTTTCATGTGACTCTCAGACTATTGATTCATATCCCTTGCTAATATCCTTTAATTTGTCAATGTAGATTAGAAAAGTTTATGTGATAAAGATATACCACAGTCCACAGAGCGCTCGAGGCGCCACGAAGAAGGCATACGTATGCATATCGTCTAATGTCTGCCATGAGCAAGAGCGAAAGCAGGGCTTTAACGGGCCGCCTGCCAAGCTCGACCCATCATCTATGGGTACGAGTGCACCTTGCTTCTCGACGTAATGGAAGTCCGGAGCGCGAGCTTCCAGTGATGTCGGTGTCTTGTGTTCAGCTCCTGGATGTTGGGATATGATTCAGGATCAGTGGGGCCTGGCGGTAAGTGGCCGAGGATAAAGTGGAGAATACGACGTTCCCTCGCAGCATCGCAAAGCGGCGCACCGGAGGCTGCCACCAAACGGGGTTGTGATTTTAGGATCCATCGTTATTGGAGCGACGACCACGGTCTGTCAATTAGTTCTATTCGTGGCGCCGACATGTCATGCAGCACTAGGGTTAAGTATTGGTCAGGCGATTCAGTTTTGTCGGATGGCTGTGAAATTCGATGGGGAAACGCCAAAGCAATCCTGCGCCGCCGTTGTTCGGGGCGAATCCAAATAATCCATTCGACCACCCGCTCCAGGAGAGGAAATACCTACGAACGCGTATTGTTTGCTTTTTTCTCTATGGATTTTCTTTGCTCGTCCCAAGGGCCACCTGTTCTCCATCAATTTCGACCGGCTCTAGGCATTCCAGTCAGAGAATGGTCGGACTTTATTCACTGGTATCGTTGCGCCGCGGATGAGGTCCACACACTGCAAGCCATCCTTTGATCCATGCTCCTAACGGCCACATCACTGATAGCCCCTCTTTCGAAGCAATATATTTTTATTCCTCGCCAACCTTCTCAATCGAACACCTTCGAGAAAGAAGCGTCGAATAAGGCCGCGGTTATTCAAGCAACAGCGGAATGAGTTGCCGCTACGTCTACAGCCTAGGCTGCTGACGTGTCGTATAAAGAGAGGTCGTCAAGAAATCGGGGCATCATTCGTCGTCGATTCGCCTTTCCCCAGTGTTACCTGCCTCTGCCACCGAAAGATCTCATCTATTTTTTCGAACATGATATTTCAGCGATATATCCTTGTCATCCTGGCCTTTGCTTTTTGTCTTGCGGCGGCCACTCCTGTGCTGCCTAGAGTTGATTCGGGGGTCCAAAGCCGAGATGGATCTGCTACACCGACGACATATCAGGCAGTTCTATCACTGGTTGAGAATTCCAGCACATTCAACGAGGAGGCAGACATCACCACGAAGGAGTGGTCATCTTCGTCAATGGTTGGGTCAAAGTAGGCATTTCATTTTCATTGAGTTTGATCGGGTTTCTCATCTGGACAACAGAACAAACTCGATGATGTTATTCGATCTCCTCCAAGCCTACAGGAGATGGAAGTCGTCTTCGTCAGCATCATTGGCTGGCCATTCTTCTGGTTCTCTGCGCCGTAGGATAGCAAGAAGACGCCATCCAGTATGTTCTAACCCTAGATTTCTGCAAGATGAAAACTGATCGCTTCTGTCGCAGTGAATGTTGAGGCCTAAGCTTGAGATATCGATTGATGATTGACGATTGGCATGATAGGCGAGTTGTTTTCTACTTATCTTGATAATCAAACCTCATCGTTTCTCCCCTTGCATTCAGACCTTCATAAACGACCGCGATGATGATTTATGGAATGAACGATATACCCATTTTTTTATGTTGAACACGATACCCAATTTTCTCAGGAGAATTTAGACTAGAGTCTGATGATTGTGGGGGTGGAGGACAGACTATGTCTGGAAGCGGTGTTTTTATTATGACGAAGAAATGAAATGTACTTGTACCTGTTATTGATGCCGGATTACCTAATCCTGATCTCGCCGTTGTGCTGCCATTGGGAACACAAAAAAGTAGGGTTTTATTTGAACCACCACGGCCCCAAACGCCAGGGCTTTCCTATCCCATTGACAGGCCCTCGAGTCGCGTCGATTAATCTCCAGCTCACTCTAAAGCGAGAGGCAAGATGGATCCCGCGTACGATCAACGACAGTACCAGGAGGACGAAGGCCCTGGACCACACCCTTACCTCCACGAGCCGGTTTTATATATCACCAATGTTCCTCTACATGTCAAGGACGAGCAACTGGCTGCAGCATTCGTCAACTGCGGGCCCTTCAGGCCCAGGATTAACCGTGAACAATCCACCCCGCTTGGTCTCCTTTCTGGCACCATTGAGTTCAAATTTCTTCAGAAAGGTTAGCATCATTCTCGTGTTTTGAGATTTCCTATGCTTAATTTTTTTGTAGCCGAGAAAGCCCTGACGATCCTCCAATCGCGTCCTATCCCAGACGTCCTCCCTCCTGTTGCTCTCGTGCTCTCACCTTACCCACCCACAACTCCGCCCACACCTCTGCCACCGCCTGCAGCACTTCCGCGGCTTGTCAAGCACCTACCAGTAGAATACGCCGACTCTCAGCTCTACGACCTTTTCCGTTCATTTGGGGCTCTAGCCTCTGTGCGCACGCAGACACAGTTTGGCCCCGATATCGCCATGGTCGAGTTTTGGGACGAAGGCGATGCGATTCGCGCCGAGGAAGCAATGCATTGTGCGGATGTTGAAGGCCAGAATATTGCGGTACAAATTTATCAGCCCAGACGGCCTGCCCCAGAATTCAATGTTGCAGCACCTTCATTCGTACCCGCAGGCCTTGCCTATTCTCCTTATCCCACACAGGTTTGATCATTAGTGACGCAACTTGTTTTCGTTAATGACTTATTTTTCCCAGTATTCTCCCCCCCGAGCTAATCCTTACTCGCCCGTCAGATCACCCGTCCAACCGCCGTCACCTTTCATGCATGGACCGGGCCAACAGGTGCAGCTTGCCCCTCCGAGTGGGCCTGGATCGAACAGCCATAGTGGTCTCATCGACCCATGCAATCTTTTCTGTAAAGTGGGTGGCAATTTTCCTATCTCCAGCGCGACCTATTGATTTGTTTCGCAGAATTTGAGCCCAGAAATTGACTCGAAAACTCTATTCGAACATTTTAGCAGGGTAATCTTACCATCTCTTCTGAAGTCTTGTGACGATTAACGACCCTTTTTTCCCGTACAGTTTGGTCAAATAGTCAGGTAGGGAGGCTGTCATATTTATCATTCATCAGTGACTGATACCTGTCATCAGTGCCCGTGTCATGCGCAATGACCAAGGAGACAGCCGCGGCTTTGGCTTTGTGTCTTATCACCAACCTGAGCATGGTGGGCCCAACCGTTGCCGATTATTCTGTCAGAAACTAAATTTACTTAATAGCCGCTGAAGCGCTCCGAGTGATGAATGGAGCTATCTTGGGGACCAAACAGATCGTAGTCCGCCTGCACGAGCCAAAACAATTGAGGCAGGAAAAGTTAGCTCACCGCTTCAGTCACCCAAGGCGGAGTTCGAGCGGCGCTACCAGTCCAACTGCCAGTGAGGCTGGCGAAACCTACAATGGATGGAATAGCCCGCGTGCTTACCCTTCGTCTCTCGGTTCCCCTGCTCTTTCGCCTAAACCTGTTCAATATGAGCGCCCTGAAAGAGGGCGGAGAGGGTCCGGCAGCTATTATACAGTTTGTCATTTTGTTGGTCATTCTCGAAACCTGCTGACTTTCCCCCCCTTCTTGTAGGCCGCCTTGAACGGCAACTTGAATGTGCCATTGACCTACAATTCGCTCGCGACGTTGTCGCCAGTCGTTCGAAGAGAAGTTTTGACAGGAGAATTCAGCCGTCGCGTCAAAACACATGATGCCGTCAGCGACAAAGCGGCTGAAGCACTCGTTGAATCCCTCGTCTCTCTTTCCCTCAGCAACGTCCTCCAATATCTCGACAACTCGGAAAAGTTTAAGGATCAGGTCGAAATCTACCAAACCAAATTCCCGAAGGAAGAAATAAAACCATCTCCATCCCGAACTGTCTCAGAGGCATCGCAGGATTCTCGAATCCTTGAGATGAATAATGCCACCGCCAGTGCTCCTGAACATCCTTCAACACCTGTATCCGTCAGTCCTTCGATTTTGACACCGCCACGCACCTCATCCCCTGCGGGGTCGGTCCCTCCTCTGTCTGAACGCGACAGGGTGTATGCTGCTATCGCTAAATTGGAATCCTCACGTCAAGGCGAACTGACCGACCTGATTATGAGCCTGCCCAAACGCGAACGCGCCATGTGCCTCTTTAACGCCGAAATCCTCCGTAGCAAGTTGGTTGACGCCAAGATGGTTTTGGAGAGCGACGATATCGAGGAAGACGGAAAGGCCACCGATACCCAATCCACGAAGTCGGCGCCTGCGCCTGTACCTGTTACGCCTCAGGCTAAAAAGACGGCGCCACTTTTGGATGCGTCGCCTCATACCCCTGAACTTTCGTCCCGTGGGGCTTCGGCTGCTACGTCTCCTACCCCAGTGACGCCTGGGTCGTCAAGTGCGCATACAATCGCGTCGCTTGCTAAGCTGCCTGCTGCAGAGATCGTTAGGCTAGCAACTTCTGCTTCGGCAACTGGTCTTCCATTGCCCAAGGCCGATCCACTTGTAGTTCAGACCACCGATGCTTTCATCGATGGGCTTCTAGATAAGCCAATTCAGGCTCAAAAACAAGCTTTGGGAGAGAAATTGTATGCGATGTTTTTATTTCCTTGATGGGACCATTTCGCTGATATGACATTTAATGTGTAGGTTCAAAGTTGTCAAGTCTGCTGGTGTTAGAGGAGCAGTAAGTTTTTCTCGTTTGTGAATATCATCCTTATATAATGTTTCCCATTACAGCCAAAAATCACCATCTCTCTTCTGGACCAGGAGGACCTGCGTGCCCTTGCGCACCTCATGAACAGCTACCCATCTGTACTCAGGGAAAAAGCTACTTCGTTGGCCATCTCCAAGTAGACCGTCCATCACTGTGCCCATCGATCCACATACCCTTATCCGATCTAACACCTTCAAGTCACTCATTCATACTCTGGTCGCCTTCGTCTACTTTTCTATATCACCTTATCAATCATCTCATCGAGGAAAAAAGGAAGTTTCTCTCTCACATACACATTTGGAGCCACACTTCTTTGTTACCTTACGCTATTTCTTTTAAAAGACAATATTTCCCTCCTTCCCCTTCTTGTTCCCCCCTTGCTTTCTATCGTGCATTGTCAACTCATTCCTCTCCTTATCTCCTCTACATCTATCTCTTACATCACCACCGCCACCACCTCGGAATTTTCGCTTCCCGACCTTTTTTTACATTTCACGACATTTCACGACGGCTCAAACCACCTCCCTGTCTCTTGAGAAACTAGTCATTTTTGCCTTTGTTATTCCTTTCGCTTCTTATCTACGTAGTCTTTGTTGATTTGGTTCTGAAGTTAGTTGCATTTAATATTTCAAGCCTTTGAACAACCAATTTCCGTTTCTGGAACGAACTCCTAACGTCCTGGCGCGTCGCGCAGCAACGACAGGTTTGATCTCTTCCACAATCGCCATCGCAGTAGAATCTCTCTTCTACATCCAAGCTAACCTTGAGAATTGAACGGGCATCGGCCGCATCCATAACAACAACAACTACAATGTCATACAAGAAAGCTGGCTTGTATCCCCCGAATCCTGTCACTGCGCGAGGGGCATCGACCAAGTTGAGTTCCGGGAAAGATAGAGTTGTGTATACGTCTGGGAGGACTGTCTTGGTGCGTTCTCGTCGACTCGTTTTGATGTATGGTTCATGCTGACAACGATTGGTTCTCCGCCCTTTAGATACGTGATCTCAAGGTTGGATGCTCAAGGGTTGATTTGTTGGATCGCTTGCGCTTACTAGGCGTATCCTCATCCAGAACCCAGGACTTACGACGTCCTACTCTGGGCATATACAGAACGCGACTGTAGCGCGTCTCTCTCCGTCTGGTTATTACTGCGCCTCTGCTGATATTACGGGGAAGGGTGGGTTGTGTGATATCAGCCTCTTCGTTCAACTCATACTGATTGTTTTGTTTTCGTTCCAGTTAACGTGTGGGATACTGTTGGAGAGGATCAGATTTTAAAGGGAGAATATCGAGTCATCTCTGGACGGGTGTACGTATCACCATCGACCACCTTGCACCGAAATGAAGGAGCTCATTAAACGCACAGGAACGACCTTGCTTGGGATGGAGAGAGTAAAAGAATCATCGCAGTTGGAGACGGCAAAGAGAAGTCAGTTCTTCCCCCCCAATTACGGGCATTATTAGGCTGAACTTACCAATGAGACTAGGTTCGGTGCAGCTTTCATGATGGATACGGGTTCTTCAACTGGAGAGATCTTGGGTCATTCCAAAGTTTGTCTCTCTTCGAACTTGATTATCAGGATTTTCGGTAAAACTACCCCTTATAGGCCATCAATGCAGTCTCGATTAGACACCAGAGGCCGTTCAGATCAGCTACTGCTGGTGATGATGCTTTGATTATTTTCCACACGGGCGCACCATACAAGTACGAGAAGGTTCGTCCTCAATTTCCTCGAATTTGCCTCCTTTATTCCGAATGTCCAAAATCGTTTTCTAGACGATCAAAACGCATACAAAATTTGTTCAAGATGTGCAATATGCAGCCTCTGGAGACCAGTTCGCCAGCGTTGGATCGGACTCAAAGATCTTCCTGTATGATGGCAAGACTGGTGATACTCTCGCGGAATTCACGGATAGTCCGCATAAAGGCAGCATCGTAGGTGGAGACTTCTTCAACCCCTTCGTGCTCGCTCATTTAATTTGAAACTTAGATGGCTTGCTCCTGGAGTCCTGATAGCAAGTCCCTGTTCACTTCATCGGCTGATTGCACAGTCAAATTTTGTGAGAGGTCATGGAAATGTCTATCCATATAGATCTAACAATTTTCTCGACAAGGGGACGCTCAAACACAGAAGGCAGTGACAACGTGGACTTTAGGACCTGGAGTTAGCAATCAACAAGTCGGGAACACGTGGAGCGGCCAAAGCGACCTCGTATCCCTCTCGATCTCAGGAGATCTCAACGTTTTCGATCCTCGGACGGGCGATAGACCAACTCGTATATTCAGCGTAAGTCGGATTGCAATTCTTCTTTTCTTTCTTTGAAAGCTCATCATGAACCATTAAGGCACCTCAAAAATCAGTAACTGCGATTGCGCAATCCTCCGATAACAAGACCTTCTTGACTGGAACTGCGGATGGGCGGGTGTATTCCTACTCGACTTCCACATTGGAATCAACAAACCTAGGAGGAGAAAACCACTCGAACAACGTCTCCGGTTTAGCAGCATCGAGCTCAGATGGAAAGGTGTATTCTGTGGGATTTGACGATAGGGTCAGGGAAATCGAGGCTGATGGATCGAGTTTCTTGTGAGCATTCCGTGCATATAGCTACATATGTCGAACGAAGGACTGAAATAAACCAACTTTTTCTTAGGCCAGCTTCAGCTTCTACAGCCTCTCAGCCCAAATCTATCGCCGTCGCAGGAGATTCTACCGTTTTCATCGCCGAAATTGGGAAGATCGAGGCATTCCGGTCAAACCAGAGGGTTTTCGAACAGAAACCGTCATTTGAGCCGAGCGCGGTTGCTGCCTCTGGCTCGCTTGTCGCCATCGGAGAGGTTTGTATACATACCCCTTCATATTTTGCCGTAGGATGTGGTTCTAATTTCGGTTTAGGACCGGAAAGTCCGCCTCCACGAATGGGACGGCAAAGCTCTAAAAGAAATTGCTGTCCTCGAAGGCAACCAAGGAGTCGTATCGTCTCTCGCCTTCTCGCCAGATGGAAAATACCTTGCCTCAGGCGACGTAAGTGCCTTTCCTTCATTCGATTCTCCTTCATTTCATTATTTATTTATTTTTGGCCTCTCAGCCGTCTGGCAAACTCATTCTATTCGACCCTAAAGAGCGAAAGCTGGTTACCTCTCGCTGGGCTAACCATAGTGCACGCATCAACTCCCTCTCCTGGACCTCCGACTCGGCACACTGTGCCTCTGGCTCTCTCGATACCCATGTCTATATCTGGAGCGTGGCGAAGCTGATGAAGAACATCCCAATCAAGAATGCTGGTCCTGGAGGCGTGAATGGTGTGCTGTGGTTGGATGGGGGCAAAGCTGGCCGGCTGGTGTCGACAGGTTTTGACGGATGCGTGAGGATCTGGGATGTTACTTTCCACGCCTAAAGGCAAGACAAACACGCTTTGAGAACGATTCAATAAACGTAACAACGGCAAGACTGTTTAGGAACTACGTAACGGTATTTGTAAAATTTCTGGCTTCCATCAAACCAGTCAGTTGGGGTGGGTGGGTCATAAGTTAAATGAGATATGGGATTTTACACAGCCAAGTGGGATCAAAGAATCAATACACATAAGATATACGGGAAGCCGTGGCACAGAAATAGCAAAAATGGGGGTGAGATGGACATAGTATGATGACAAGGACTGTTTCATCAAAAGTTATCGGGCAAAAAGCGATGCAAGTATCTTAAACCATGTCGACATCACCAGCAGCGGTCGGGTCGGCCAAGTCGGCGTCACCCATGAATGCATCGAGCTCGTTGTCGAGTTCTTCAGCTGTCTTGGCTTTCTTGGGTCCGCGAGGAGGTCGAGCACCGTTGGCGCCTCGAGAGGGACGGTTGCGAACGGGTCCTCCTGTGAATGCTCGTCTAGGGAGAAAAATAGATAAGGCTTCAATGAAGATAAAATCCAAAACAGGAGAAATGGACATACGGAGCCGAAGGGATTTTCACACCGGAATCATCGTGGCTGATACGTTCGGCCAACGGCGGCTTCTCGATCCTATTAATGAGTGAGGCCGTGGTCGGAGCACTTACTGCCCGGCGTGGTGCACGAGGTGGCTGGAAGGTGTCGAAGGCGATACGCATCGGTTGTCCTAAACAAACATGAGCGACGTGAGCGATCAATATTCTCCATCAGGGTAAAAGGTGAGGAGCGAAGGGGAAAGAAGTCGGAGAAAGGTAAAAGAAAGAGGAAAGTTCGTTACCCTTGGCAAGGTACCCATCAAATTGTTTCTTCGCGCGTGTAGCCTCGACGGCGGTTTCGAAGGAGATGATTGCTGTACCAATCGAGCGGCCGCTGCGGTCGTACTGTCGAATTTGTTTTTTCAATGTGTTGAAGTAGATTTGAGGCCAAAAATGGGTATCAGCGTGAAGAGAGCAGAGAGGAGTCGCAAGATTGGCTTTGGTTCTCTGAAAGCTGAAATTCGGTGGCTTGTCGTACCCTAAGTAGTGGCTCGCGAATGAGCGTTCCTATCTGTCCAAACACCGCCTAACAACAAAAGATAAAAATTAGTTGATGAAAAAGATGGTTCGGAAAATCCACGTACCGTCAGGTCTTTCGGTGTCACCTCGTAGTGCAGGTTGGAGACAATGAGCTTGCTGTTGATGGAAGCAGCTGGACCTGTTGGGGGTGCTGCTCCTCGAGTCGCCGGTGCCCGTCCCTTTGCTGGCCCCGTTGGCGCCTTATCGTGAAGCCACTGCCCGTCGACATTGCCCCTGGTTGCTGGACGCTGCGCAATCTCGTGAGCATGGATAAAGGATAGTCGTCATATGTAACACACGCTGTATGGTTTCCTTTGTGCAGATCGGAAGGAGGCCATTTGGGGAGATAGAGTAAAAAGCAGAGAAAGGAGGGGAGAATGAGATGGGGGGAAGCAGAGAGCTGGGGGCACTGAACCAAACCTGCCACCTATCAAATCACACGGCGGTGATGTCCGGATTACCTAAACATTCCTGGAGAGTGTGGCGGTGTATTATAATACTGAAGTGATCATGTCATTACCCGCACCACACCAGGGTGATGTTTTCCAATTCGAAAAATGTGAATATTAGCGGCAGTGAATTCAATATCACCTATGGTGCCAAAACTTCCGAGACAGCACAAAAAGGCAAGCACATCTTCAGTTGATTCGTATGCCTTCAAATCTCAAGCGTACACACAGGTATCGAGCTCCTCCAGAGGAAGACCGCGCCAGGTGCTTTACACAATTCAGATGAACAGTATGATCCTCCAAAATGCCACGCACACACCCGAGAGGCTATTTTGCAGGAGATCATGGACTGGATCAAAGATATGGATCGTCAGACTAGGTTTTTGTGGTTGTATGGTCCGGCAGGATCTGGAAAATCAGCGATTGAGCAGACAATAGCCGAGCTGTGTTACAAGATGAATTTCCTTGCCGCCAGCTTCTTTTTCTCTCGCAGCATTGGTGGCAGGAACGAGAAGACGTTCCTCATAACGACAATCGTAGACCAGCTCATCGTGTCAATACCAGAAATCCGCGAGCATGTTGGAAATGCTCTGTACAACAACCCTTCCCTACCCACTCGTTCCCTCGAGGCCCAGATGGACACCCTCATTGTCAAAACTCTCGAAGTGGCTGCTTCCAGTTCCACAGGCAGTGTCCATTTCATGAATCTCAGACCAAAAGTGATAGTACTCGACGGGTTAGACGAGTGTGGTGACCCCAAATCCCAGCAATATATCCTCAAAGTACTACTCAACT
>Ga0307517_10001251_pt1 | contig 42688 bp, 45 predicted proteins | sample 23_EM_MG_FD_194515 | JGI IMG/M metagenome (GOLD analysis project Ga0307517, IMG submission 194515) | Populus trichocarpa ectomycorrhiza microbial communities from riparian zone in the Pacific Northwest, United States - 23_EM | ecosystem: Host-associated > Plants > Roots > Unclassified | place...
GACTTCCAATCACGACTGACTATGACCTGGATGCAGCCTATATCATTCCGGTTCCTCGCGCCTCAGATTGCCGACGCCATCTATGGTAAGTATTTCAATGGCAAGAGAAAGCTTGGGATGCTAGACACCGAATTCATCAATTGTGTCAATGGTACGATGGTGTGTCTCACTTGTGCAATCCTGTGCCATCAACTACGCGCATATCTACTTGGGGTGTATCAGGATCCTCCGGACTTCAAGCCTGACGCCATCAGCAAAAAAAAGAAATTACACCCGGATGCACCCCATACTCCCTGTGCATCCGGCGGTCCAGGCGCATAGAACGTAAACTCGCGTCCTGGGTGTACGCTCTTTTGGAGGGTGCTTGTGGACAGGGGTCCATGCCACCCAGACGCACCTGACGCAACCAAGGACTCAGAAGGTACCGGACGCAGAAATGTTCTCCAGACACAACCTGATAGGATAGTAGACGAGTGGAAGTACTCAGGTGTAACTAGCTATCATCGGATACCTCCTAAGTCAACAACTCTACCTTCGAGGACCTTGAATTAGTTAGTGAAAACTGTGGAGAATATCCAAATTGTCCAGAAAGATCCATCTACTATTACTCATATTTGCTTATTTGAGACATTTAGATACTAAAATCGGTATATATTTATTAAAGCTAGTCTAGAAAACAGTAGCACTCTGTAGCTAACAATTTACAATTACAAGCCCGGAGAACTAAAGTACAAAGGTATGGATAGCCCTTAAACTAGCGGTCGGAGAGTGTCCAGACAGAGTGCGTTGGATTCTCCTCGGCGAGGGGAATTGAATGGTATAGTTCTTGAAGCGTCCACATAGCTATAGAGGTCAGCAGGGTGAAAAAGGCAGATACCGCAGCGGGCAGATGTCCGCCAGAGTCGGGAAAGGTCTCATTGGAGTCCGCTCGCCCAGGGGAATCGAATGGTATAGGCCTCGAAGCATCCGCATGCCTGTAGCACCGAGTAGCCAACAATTTGAAAGTACTTCCCTGTGGAACTCAAGTACAAAAGAATGCATAGCCATTCAACCAGCGGTCGGACAGCATCGGGACAGGGTCTATTGTAATCCGCCGGTGGAGGGGAATTGAATGATATAGGTTTCAAAGCGTCGGCATCACTATAGAGGTCGGCAGGATGAAAAAGGCAGATATCTCAGGGGGCAGATGTCTGCCAGAGTCAGGAAGGGTCTCATTGGAGTCCGCTCGGCGAGGGGAATTGAATGGTATAGGTCTCAAAGCGTCCGCATGGCTATAGAGGTCAGCAGGATGAAAAAGGCAGATACCTCACCGGATTCTGGCCGATGTCTACTAGAGTCAGGCTGGGCCTCATTGCAATCCACTACAGTCAGGAAGGGCCTCATTGGAACCCGCTCGCATAGGGGTAATGAATAGTGTCAACCTGGATGGAAGAGCATGCCCCTCTCCGAAGGTTGATAATATTCAATAGTTCTACTGATTCGATCATGAAGCCTGATACGAGGTGGGAAGAACTTAGAAACCTTTTGCGAGAGTTGTTAGCAGAGATCAAATAAGGGGTATGTTTTGGGTCGTTACCGTGACAATTGATGGTTAGTCATTGTATGTTTGGATCCATTTTCGTCTGAACAGCCTTTACCTGGTGATAAAGTAGTCTGTTGTAAGTAGAGGCCATCAGAGGCCCGAAGAGTTCCCCAATGCTGACCCCTATGGGTCACTTACCTTGGTGTTCTTCCAGAGATTAGGGTGTGAAATGGACCATCCAGGTGCACTGGGCGGACAGGATGCAGGTTGTATTGCACCCAACAGACTAGGATACAACCATTGTGCTGGGGCCATCTGAGGGCGGGCTGGGTGCACAGGATGCTCCAGACGGATTTCCTGCATCCGGACGCAATGCCTATCTGTCCAGAGCAAACGCTTTTTTGCTGATGGCAGTTGGAGGTAGGAGACCCTCAATGTCCCCCCCGTCCTTGGTTTTTGTTCTGATGACTAGCCAATCTTTCAAGACCTTTTCTTACGGCAGAAGAACACCTGGCGGGCAGTACCATGGCCAACGCAGCAACTCATGCTCAGGAATCTGCGTGAGATGATCACAGACAGGATCTAGCAAAATCATCGTATGATGCAGGAAGGTTGTAAAGGCTTTGCTGACAATCATGACGCAGTTCATGCCGAACTGGAGCGTTAGCTATCTAGGCGTTAGCTATCCAGCCAGAATCCAAGACGAGCTACTGTGCGGGAACAGACACCGCTCAACACTCACACCGGGAATTTAGAGCACGACCGGCAGAGTCAAGATGCATCCCAGGGGAGCGAACTATCGTTTGACTACAACCAGGGGTCGTTCGCCCAGGCGCTTCAGATGCTAGATTCAGATCCGGTGAGCCTAGGTAACTCACAGGAGCTGATGCTGGGACTAGCGCAAGAGGGGCCAGCGACCCCGGGTTTCGCAAGTCGGCTATTGCTGAGCTTGGACGACTCGCAGGAAAGTGACGCAGGTGTGGGAGAGAATGGTTTTTGTAGACTTGGCGATATGTGAACTGTTGAGTTTATGGAATTTGATTTGCAGGAAATGTAAAGTATTAGATTTCGGTTGGCCGATCTGTGGAGCCGTAAGGACAATTTGGGGTGTATTTCTGAGCGAGATCTGAGCGAGAGCTCAGAAACGTAGAATCGCCGTGGCCAGGGTGTCCTGGACGCCGTGGCCAGGGTGTCCTGGACGCCCTGGTCACGGCTGTAGACTAGTAATAATAGAATATCAAGATGCGGATGAGGTTCAAAGTCACGATACAAGGGGCACCAGCGCCTCGAAGCTTTTGTGAATGGCACTCTGTAATACGAATGAATAGTGGAGCGATCGAGACGGCATCTGGAATATGTGTGCTATCACGACACTGTCAAGAGTATACAAGTGAGCCATCATGATGCCGTCGCGATGAACATGTGAGCCACTTGGAAGGCATTAGGAGCCTATAGCCAGACATGGCAATTGATGCAGAGGGGGTTCAAATATCGCTGTGTAGCATCCGGAAGGAGGTCGTCGGGATGCGGGAGAGCTTAGGGTCTGAGGGCATCTAGACGCATGCGCTTGGTAGTGGACGTCGTCGAGACGTCAAGGACGCAGGGGTAGATAGGAAATGGCGTCCAGAGTAACGGTTAACGTTCTGAGCGTCTTGAGCGTCTGATGCACGGGACGCTCAGGACGCATATAATAATTTTTGCTGATGTACCCCGGTGAATGTCTTGGCTCTCCTTCCCCGCGACTAGCAAGAGGGTGGGAGGGAAGGAAAAATGTGCACTGGACCGCCGGGTCTTGGTTCCACCGAAGAAAGAAAAAAAAGTTTGACTAAGAAACATACTAATTGTGCCAAGGTTGTGGCGTGCGGCCGCAACCCGCGCATGTTCGCTGGCTCACATCCTGGAGCACTCCTACAGAGTGCCTGCCAGCTCAATGTAAGATTGCGGCTCAACATCACTTTGTGGCTCAACATCACTTTATGGCTCAACATCACTTTGTGGCTCAACATCACTCTGTGGCTCAACATAGCTTTGTAGCGTAACATAATATTTTAAAGTAGTATTTTATTATACATCTAATCCTGTAAAATAACTTGAACATGTTGCTTAATTGCCTTAACAATAAGCCTGGAAACCTTCTTCCTATATGCTTGAAGAGTAGCCCTGGCCTTTGCATCAGCCTTGGCGTGAGCCTTTTCTTTGGCCTCCAACCTAGCATTTACCTCTTTTTCTTTTTTCTTAATCTTATCAAGCAATGGTTTACGCTCAGCTTGCAGAGCTCTTTTCCTAGCATTTTGTGCTTTACCTAACTGTTGCTCAGCCTTATCTACCTCAGCATCCTCTCTTCTTTTAACCATTTGACAGGCCTCAGAGGCATACAAAACACCACCCTTTTGCAGCTGCCTTCCGCTTTGTGCTCTGCGTCTTGCATTCCTTACCTCCTCAACAGCTCGTCTATGTTCCATATGGTCCATAGCCAATGCATCTGACTGGGCCAATATCAATCCACCTTGGAGTACAAGCTTTAGCTTATGTTGAAAGCTAGGTAATAGCTCTTTGGCCTCGAGCTGTAATTTCTCACCCATGGCATTTAGAGTAGGAATTGTAAGAGGAATGCCAGAGGGTGATTCAAAGGGGCCTGAGGTTAGGACTGCCTGACTTGGTGGTAGGGTAGCCTCTCTGAGTTTAGAAATAACAATTTCAGGGTTATAAGGAATCAGCCCTGTAGCACGGAATCCAGATCTAACAGTCGAAGGTTTGAAGGTTTGCTGACAGATGGTATCGATAGTATCCAGGAATTCTGATTTATTAAAGTCTCCACAGCCAGTTCGTGTGGCTTTTCAACAGCCTGAACATGGTAGTACTTGGGTGGCTGAAATACGACTACGTCTAGTGGTTGAAGGAGATGGCTTGAATGCGGAGAGAGGCAAAACACAATAATCTTGTGTTGATCACAGTAGTCAAGGAATTCTTTGGTGCAATGCAAACCAAAACCATCCAGAAGCAATAGTCCATATACCCCTTCTTGTCGCTTTGCAGAGAATCGTTGAAAGTGGGCAAACCACTTCACTGTCAGGTCATCATTGTTGTAACCGGTTTCCGAAGTAGCCATCAGATAGTCGCCAGGGATTTTGGTAGTCGTATACTAGGACTCTTGGTGGATAACTCTAGGGACAATAATCATGGGTGGTAATGCCACCCCATCACCACTGATAGTCTCACAGACACTAACAAGTTCACGATTTGTAGAACTTTCAACATAAGGGTGTAGGGTAGAATCGCGAGTAATGATCCACTGATCTCTGCCAATGCCAATATGAAACCCAGTTTCGTCAAAATTGTACTGGTCACAGGGCTCAATATTGTAATCCTTACAAATAAGACGATATTTCTCAAACAAAGCACGAATGCTTTCTGGATCATGTGCATTCTTTCGGTTGATATCGATTGAACGTTGTTTGCGAATATGATACTCTGGGTGACGGGCAAGAAAGCGAGAGGCCCAGTGACTACCAACAACAGGAGCTGCTCCTTCACCAATATGTCCATATTGCAGGATTGCATTTGGACAGCCTGCCACCATCTGCTGTGGAGCACTAGTTCCAATAGAATCAAGACGGTCCAGATACTGGTACACAGCCAATTCTTGGTCTTCGGTGAGTTTCAGGTTGGTTCCAGGCCGCTCGTGACGGGATTGGCGTTCTTGTAGGCGTTTCCGAAGTCTGGAGACTGGGATTTCATATGTCCTGGCGATTGCTGTAAGATTTGGATAATTATCAGAGGACCACTGGATAAAGGTCATGGCCGCTTCAAACCGTACTTCGGTGTCATTGTATGGCTCAATGCGCTGCCTTGGAAGGATGAAAGATGATTTTACAGGTGGCATAATTGGCAATCAAGGTGATTTGAGATGGTAATCGGTTGATAACTGAAGTCTCTGTTTTTCTATCTTTTATCAACTATACATTTATCATTGTCCACCAAGACATTATTACTAATAATTCATATATAGAAAACTAGCCACAAAGTGATGTTGAGCCGCAATCTTACGTTGAGCTGGCAGGCACTCTGTAGGAGTGCCCCAGGATGTGAGCCAGCGAACATGCGGGGGTTGCGGCCGCACGCCGCAACCTTGGCACCATTATTTTGTTCTCTAACATTTCCTCCTCCCTCTCTAGCCCTTCTGTACCCCCCCCACCGCTTCCTCTAAAGTTCTTCACATCTTCTAAAATACCCAATGGCCTCACGTGCTTTCACCAAGGCCTTGCGCTCTTCCGCTCCCCGTCAATTTGTCGCTCCCGTACAGAAGAGGACTATTGTCACAGCCTTCAGTGCTGCCAGGGCTACCGTCGCCATTGCTCCCCGTTTCGCTGGCGTGCCCGTTCAGCAGAAGAGGGGGATTAAGACAATTGACTTTGCCGGCGTTAAGGAGGAGGTTTACGGTTAGTTATCTGTGATGATAATGATTCCTGATTGCGCGGACTGTAGGGTTTATGCTAACTTTTCTGCTTAGAGCGTGCGGATTGGCCAAGGGAGAAGCTACTTGTGGGTCATTTCCGGCTATGAAGTGTTGTTTCATGGCTCTTGTCTTCAATTGAGATATTGATGTTTTTTTGTTCTTGGGAATAGGATTACTTCAAGAATGATATCCTCGCTTTGATCGGCTATGGATCTCAAGGTTTGTCTCGTTCTGTTGATTGAGGAGTGAAAAAAACAAACTTTTTACCTCCCCCTCTTATGATTAAACACCCTTTGGTGGGGTTAGACCTCTGGTATCACAAGTGCCGTGCTGACAGAGGAACCTCTGAGAACGCAGGTCATGGACAAGGTCTCAACCTCAGAGACAACGGTCTGAACGTCATTGTCGGTACGTCTCCCCCCAACCCTCCCTCCGTCCCATCTCTATCTTGTCGTTACGAAAAAAAACATGAACTAAAACTAACATTCACATCATAGGAGTTCGAGAAAATGGCGCTTCATGGAACGATGCCGTCAAAGACGGATGGGTTCCAGGAAAGAACCTCTTCGGGCTGGACGAGGCCATCAGCAAGGGAACAATAATTATGAACCTTCTCTCGGATGCCGCCCAGTCCGAGACCTGGCCTGCCATCAAGCCGCAATTGACGAAGGGGAAGACCTTGTACTTCTCCCACGGATTCTCGCCCGTGTTCAAAGACTTGACGAAGGTTGAGGTGCCCGCTGATATCGATGTTATCCTTGTGGCACCCAAGGGGTCTGGGAGGACTGTTAGGACTTTGTTTAAGAATTGTTTGTTTGCTTGCTTGCTTAGATGGGGGAGGGAGGAGGGAAAAGTGACTGATTTTTCCGGGTAGGCCGTGGTATCAACTCTTCTATTGCCGTCTGGCAGGACGTTACTGGCAAAGCTAAGGAAAAGGCTATTGCTCTTGGTGTTGCCGTTGGTAACTTCCACACTTCTCAGCGATATATCAGCCATGCCACGGGTACTAACGTACTACTGCCACAGGGTCCGGATACATGTACGAAACCACCTTCCAGAAGGAAGTCTACAGTGTAAGCATTTCCCCCCGCAAAAAAAGAACAAAACAACTTTTTACTCTAACCAACCAACCAATACTGACTCTGTACAGGACCTCTACGGCGAGCGCGGCTGCCTCATGGGCGGAATCCATGGTATGTTCCTGGCACAATACGAGGTTCTTCGCGAGCGCGGCCACTCCCCCTCGGAAGCATTCAACGAGACCGTCGAGGAGGCAACTCAATCTCTCTACCCATTGATCGGTGCTGCAAGTCCCCTCCCCTCCCCTCCCCAAGAAACACCTAAATAACAATGAGACAAATTGAAATAGAACGGTATGGACTGGATGTACGCTGCCTGCTCAACCACTGCCCGTCGCGGCGCTATCGACTGGACCAGTAAATTCAAAGATAGCCTAAAGCCCGTCTTCAACCAGCTTTACGATTCTGTCGTTGACGGTTCGGAGACCAAGCGCTCGCTCGAGTACAACTCTGACCCCGAGTATCGCAAGAAGTTCGAGGCGGAGCTTGGGGAGATTAGGGATATGGAGATCTGGAGGGCTGGGAAGGCTGTTAGGTCTCTTCGTCCTGAGAATAACTAGATTTGACTACGATGTAGTATGGTGGGTTAGCTAGCTCACTGGTCGGTCTGGTTCGGGGGTTGAAATGGCAAAGGTCAACATGTGTTTCATATTCTGTCCATCTCTCTTGGTTACAAAAGGGATGGAAATTGGGAGTGTGGTGCGGAGCAAAAAAGCATTTGATTTCTCGGTTTCTCTCGCTCCTTTTTGCAACAGATAAATATGGTATACAACTCGAGCACGTGAGTGATTGAAAAATAATCACCTCAACGCATCATGCCATACAAAACCCTCCATCCCATGCCATCAAGGTTCATAAAGCAACACTTCAGTACACATCGGACAAGTATGAATAGCTTTCGTCCACGCAACCCGACATGCTAAAAAGGTTTGAAAGAAAAAGCAAAAAAGAAAAGAGACCGCGCAATCTGTAACACCCGATCCAGAGCCCCCATATAAAAAACTAGAGACAAATATGAGATTTGTAAGAGAGGACACAAGAGACCAAGAATCGCTAGGTTTGATGGATTTCGACCATATGATAGAAATAGTTTCCATATACCGTAGAAACTCGAATATTTGAACCGTGTACTACGTCGTTGGGCTCTCCCCTCTCAGTAAGGTCGATAAATTTTTGTTTTTCTTGTGTCTCGGAAGGGAGAAAGGGGCTGTGTTTTTGCTGTGTTTTTTGCCCCCTTTCCAGAGAAGGGAATTTTGGACCTCATAGTACACGGCTCAATTATTCGAGTTCTTACGGTATGGGCATCCGGGGGGGGGGCAGAGGAAAGAAAAGGGAAACGAGAGGGGGGGCGGTGGATGCGGGGTGGCATCCCCGCCCCTATCCCCCATCACCCTGGTTTAAGGAAAGAGGCTTAAAAGAAAGTCTAATTGAACATGTAATGGCCAATCAACAACACCGACAACAGGTAAAAGGAGCTTTCGGTCGATATTCTCTAGGTAAGCTGGGAGGGAAAAATGGAAGAGAGAAAAGCTAGTTAGAAAGAAGAAAAGAGGGAGGGGGCAGGCAGGCAGTCGCCCCCATCTATCTATCTCAGGACCCGCTCAAATTGGACGTTCTTAACATGGCCTCCGTTCATCGAATTTTTGACGTTCCTCTTGAAGTTTTCGCGAGTGAGCCGCAAGTCCTCCGCGGCTTCCTTGTTCAGTGGATCGGATGGGTTAGGTTCTAGGAACAGGAACTATTGACAGAAATATTAGCCCGTTACATCTGGTATACAGATATATATATATATATATATATATTGGGGAGTGAGTTGACTACCTGTAACCCAACAATAACAGCATTAAGATTCAACACGGGCTTCCAATCCTCCCTCAAGATATTTAAGCAAACGTTCCCGTCAAGATCAATGTTTGGATGATATATTTTCTGAGTGCACTTAACCTTCGGAGGCTCGTGTGGGAAGTTGCTATTGATGGCAAAAGTAAAGTTGAAGGAACCACCCTTATACATCCCTAGTAATAACCCGAAAAAAGCAGTCAGAAAACCGACAAACCGAGCGAGGACAGCCAGCTAACAAAGAGTGGGCTCAGATGGATAAACAAACAGACCTTCATCCGGCTCGATAGTCAAAGTAAAGTTCAAGATATCTTCGGGATCTGGCATGTGCATCCTGATAGTTGGAGGTAAAGATAACTCTGATAAATCTGGTAGGAAGGAAAAAACCATAAGCAACCACCCAGATCAGACTATATAACCCACCAACTCTGCTAAGAGCTGTGGAAAAGGTAGTGTATAGAAACCTTTCTGGGCCCTCAACTGAGCAGCGGTAACCTTCTTCTTCTTCTGCCCGCCCTCCGCTGCAGACGCAGCTTGTTGCTGCTGCTTCTGTTTCTATCCGTCAGCGCTCACTCTCACGCTAATAACAGAAGGAAGGGAAGGAAGGAACCTCGTACCATAGACCAAATCTTCAACATCTTTCCGAGTATGCAGAGTATCCCAGTGGTGAGAACAAACAAGAAAAGGGAAGGAAAAAATTCAGATGTAGGAGAGGTGTGTGTGTATGGTAAGTTAGGTAGTGAGGGAGGTAGAGTGGGTAGATGTATGAGAGCTGTGGGTTGGCGGATGATGGATGTGATTATGGTAGTAGGAGCCTTGGTGGCGTTAAGGGTTTAGCAGCTGGTGTCCGTTGGTTGGTCCCGTTTCGTTGCTATACTCCCTTTCTCTGGTTTGGCGCGGAGTGGGTGAGAGAAGCGGAGCCGACGACAGAGAGATATGGCAGGTAGGTAGGTAGGTTTGGTAGGTGGGTAGATATTGTTGGTAAGGTGTTGCCTGGTTCCGGTAGTAAGGGTAAGTAGCGGGGTGGTGGTTAAGGAGTAGATGAAGGTTTGGGGGGGGAAGGTTTTTGGTGGAAGTTTGTTGTTCTCGGGGATGCGGTGGTTAGTTAGACCAACTTAGGTGGGGCTTAAGGATGGAATTTGCAGTGACAACCACGTCAGGGCCATGATGGGATGTACCGTAACTTACGGTACTGGCAGAATCGGAAAAGGGCTTGGATGGAAAGGGGAGCAGAAGTTCTCTACGGTAAGGCCCTGGATGACTCGACAGAATCTCGGGGAAGCTCCATGTTTTTTCTCTGGAAAAGGACAACGTCCTAAGCCCTTTTGGGCCGAAGCCTAGCGCGGGTGAATCGAGAAAAAGAGATGATATGATACGGTAGATAATTCCGAATCCTCGAACCCCACCTTAGACAGGTTTGGGATTCCGTAGTCACGTTCCCGCAAAGGATACCCTACAATATTGTTTAAAATGTCATGATATGATAGTATCGTATTGCTTATTGCAATAATTTTCTGGCAACTGGCTCAAACCAACCCGAACGTACTACTAATGAAACCCTAGACTTAACATTCATGAGGAGAGATTTGAATCATGTTATCACATTTTCTAGAAATACCTCCTGGTGTCACCAAACAAAACAAAAAAGCGAATCCAATTTCTCTCCGATAAAAAAAAAGTAACTGACCAATGCAGTATAGCCACTAGACAAACAGAAAAATGACAAAGGAATGCGCGGTGTTTAGAAACGACTGTGACAATCCGGCGGAAAAGAGGAGAAAACTCCCAGAGGAAAAATAAAGGAAAGAACCAAATAGTTGCAGACACCGACACTGCCGTACTGAGTCTCCTCTGCCCGGAGCTTGCTTCTCAATCAGTAATACAATTTCAAGTACTAGCACATATTATTATTCCGCTTTAAGTCGCTTTCTCGCACTCCTCAAATGCCTCCTCGTCGCTCGCATCGAGGACATCGTACTCATCGTCAGTCAAGAAGCTCTCAACCTCATCCCCAAGGGAACCGACATCGACTTCACTCTCATCATCGCCCATTCTCGTAGAAGCTGTGCTCATTGGGGCGGAAACTGGCATATTCTCACCCTTCAAACTTACACCAGCAACTAGATTCTCAGTTGACGCAACGGGGCTTTCGACCGGGAGCTTGGGGAAAATCATCTGAGAAGAAGCCTGCGAGCCATCGTTGGCGTGCTCAGAAACATCCTCAAACTCATCCTTGGACTCCAACACGGAGTGCTCCATTTTGTCTTCCTTAGGCTTCTCGATAGACTGAATCTCGCACCAGAGCTTGTCTCCAAATCTGGATCCATCAGGTCCAACCAGGCGCCAGTAGGTGATCAAACGACGGTTGGTGACGAGAGGTGCTCTAAGGTTAACGCTGAAAGCGGCATGGTGGCCGGGAGGAGTTTGGGTAGAAGATACGGTTGCATTGATAGAAGATCCTTCATTGCTGTCAAACATTTCGTCACCACAGACAAACTGAACAGAAACACCGGCAGGCCATGTAGAGCTTCCGCTGTTGTTCAATATCCATGTTTGAGTAAATTCCTCACCAGCAATCATTTTACAACCGTCAGGGATAGTGTCTCTAACGAAGGTGGCCTGTAGCGGTTCCGGCCCTGGTACCACCGGTTCGAGCTCGGGCCTGGTCGTAATCTCTGGCTCGTCCACCGACTCAACCTTCTCCTCCTCGGCAGCTGAGAGAGTCTTTTCCAAGTACTCCTCCACATTCTCAAAAGGTGGTTCGGGCTCCTCGACAGGTTTAACTTCGGCAACAGTCTGAACCTGGGTAGCTGCGTTGGTCGTGGGAGCGGGAATAGGGACATCACCCAAGATATTTTCCGAATCCTGGTTCTCCATAGTTGTGACATGAACATTGCGAACCGGAGTCTTCAACTTGATAAGAGGGTGTGATGCGTTGTGTGGGTTTATAGGAGAGGCTTCGCAAGAGGCACAGAAGTCTGTATCAGGGCATACAGCACACTTATACCTATCACCGATAATCCAAGAGCGGCTGTTTTTGTCCACACACATTGGCCCATCACAGTAAATACCAAAATGTTTGACAAAGTCGGACTTGATGAACCCGAGAGATAGCGGCTCATATATGGGGACAAAGCGATGTCCAGGGTGGCTCTCGGACGCAGTGGAGATACAGCTTGGGCAGTAATCCCAGTCAGGGCAGTTCAAACACTTGTTTCTCACACCATAAATTTGCTATGGATTAATTAGAAGCCGTTCATGTAAACAGATAGAGGGATAAACGAACCTCATCACAGCCATCGCAAATGGCATAGTGACGGTGAGCTCGACCAGGAGCAAGAAGAGAGATCGCGTGTGGCTGAAGCATGGTTTCTGGAGTAGCCGGCACAAACTCGTGGCTTGGGTTGTGGCCATGCTTGAGTGAAGTGTGGCACGAAATGCAAACATCATAGTCTTCGCACACCTTACATGTGACGAACTCCTTACTAGGCAAGTCTGTAATAGAGAGTTAGTAACCAATGTCATAGAAAAACCAAACGTTAGGATATAGCTCACCAACAACGCAACAGTTGCAAGTACGGCGGGGGGAGGGTTTCACGGGTCCATCCTTCTGAGATACAGATTCGGTCGTGCTGGAAACAATGGCCCCCGTGGGAGAAAGCGTACGCTTAATCAACCAATGAGTAGAGTCTTTGCAGTGAATCCCACGAGCTACACAGCTCTTACAGAGGTCATAGTCCCCCCTATCACAGCATCCGCAGTGATAATGCACATCCTTGATGCTACTCTCGCAAGAATTGCAATAAATAGCGTAAGTGAAAGGCGAGGAAGTAGTCTTAGTCTCGAAATTTTCAAATTCCGAAATATCGGTAGGAGGAGCGGCGAATGGAGTGGGAACCGGAGCCTCCGACGGGGCCCGTTCAAGCCTCTCAGTGCTTTTCTCGAGTTTCTCAACCTCCTTCCCTACCTCCTCACGAACGGTTTCCCTAAGTTTCTGAAGATACTCGTCGCCACTCAGGTAGGTAGAGACAGCATCGGCAACCGTTTGACCGAGATCAGGAGGCGGGGCAAACTTGGTGGTGGTATCTGCAGCCGCCAGTTCTTCGAACGGAGTCTCAGCTGGTACGAGGGAGACCCTAGATGCGTATGCCGGAGGCAAAGAAAAATGGCTGACGTTGGAGGGTGAAGGTTGGGTTGAAGGACCAGCTTCTGTGGATGGGACATTTCTCTGATCCGTCAATGTATCGGTGGATGAAGAAGGGTCAGCCGGAGCAGGGACTAAAGGCACATCAGTAATCTGGTTCGGCAAAATTGAAGAATATGATGGTGTTTGTACCCTCCCCAGGAACAATAGTCACTTGGATCCTGAGCTTCAACTTAGCTCTCGCAGCTCGGTAGAGTTGCTTGAAAGCAGCGGGCTCAGCGGTATCAAGAACAACATAACCACCGGCGCTATCGGAGTATCTTTCAAAGACTACTTGTTTATCCTCGGGAATAGCGAGAAGGGTGCGAAGCTATAACATTGGCAAGTCATCTCGAGTCAGCTATCACTCATTATTCATCACCCAAGACTTTGCTTCACTTTTCTTTTCTTTTTCCCTCGTAGCCTCGTCGCCACCCGAGGGTCGGCTGCACGAGGAAGAGGAGGCACGACAGGAAAAGGAAGCCGAGACGAGGGGTTATGAAATTCAGAGTAACGTTACCTTTGGGAGGAGAACATTTGGACCGAGATCCCTCAGGACGAGCTTGAAGCAACGAGTGTTTTTGTTAAAAGTAACTTTGGTTTTGATGGCCGTATCTGGATGAACGGTGCCGTGGCTAGCCATGACAAAGGGAGTTGGTGAGAAGCTGAGGGTGTGGTGTCACGATCAGGAATGTGGTGCGTGGTGAAGGATACCGATGTTAATTTTCTAGATGATATTTGTGAGGGTGTTCGTTTAGAGGGTAGAAAATGAGAAAGATGGATAAAGGAAGGGTGAGTGGGAAGAGAGACGGAAGAATGTGGGGAGAGGGAGCGGGAGCGTTGGAGTTATGAGCGAGAGGAGGGATGGGAGGGTGAGAGACAAGGTGGCCTGGGGGGGGGGGGTGAGCAGTGTTCAGTTAGTAGAGGGTCGGAGGAACAGGGGGGTATGTAAGCATGTGGGGAGGGGGAAAGGTCCGTTCAGAAGAGGAGAGGCTAAGATCTCCAGAGTCATACTGTAGACCCAACCAGGAATAAACTACCGGTAGAAAGAGGACAGAAAGGAATCTATATTCATTCATCCGTCCATTCATTCATTCATTCATTCATCATTTATTCAATTACGGGCAGAAAAAATGGAAATAAAAGGCGGAAAGAAAAGTAAAGAAAGAAAGAAACAAGCGGCCTAGAACCCATCGTGTCTAGGCTCCCGCAACCACTGAGCAAATCCTGTGTAAGCGGTCCGGTAGGCTTACAGCTACAGTATCCGCCAGAGGAGACTGCCCAGTGAATCGATCCTACAAATCCACCACCCAGCACCCTACAGTACCGTACTCCATCACACAGCAAACAGACGGCAGGACTTCGCACTCCAGAGGCAGCTCAAGGGAAATTATAATCTTGTGCTTCCCCTCGGATCAAACGAAATCATCACTTCTTCGATTCCCAAGATCGGTTCGACTGCCATACAAGAGCAACCAATCAGCGATCGCCATCTCCGCTTTATTCAGGCTACAGCGCTGACGAGGGTCCCCTTGCCCTCACTCACTCACTCCCAGACTCCTTCTCCACTAGGAATACCGATACCGGTATGCTAGTTTGTGTGTGGTGTGTGTGGTGTAACCAGAGTCAACCCAGATCGCACCCGCTCTCCACTCGTACCCACTTACGGCAGCAGTAGAACGCAAACGCCAGTATGATATCGTCTATTGTGGTCGTCTACCTGTGGTATGGTCTGGCATCTATGATACAAGCAATCACATTTTTGAAAGCAACCATCATAGGTGGGCGGATGAACCACAATCATCCCCCTATTATAGGTTACCTTATTCTACGAGATGATAGCAACAATCGAATACGGTAATAAAATTCCATGATAGGCACAATCCCAGAATAGAACCAACCCTGTAGTTTACCGAAAAGCCACCGAAACCACACGATGAGTTCTTTTTATCGTGCTGCCTTCCCTTCACTACGGTACTGCCATAGACCACCACGGTGGACCACACAGGTTAGTCAACTTACGTCTACGAGTACAGCAACAAAAGCCACACTAAAGCACCCCCTCCCCCCTTACCTCTCCCGTAGCAAACAAAAAGCCCTCTTTAGTGGACAAAATCGTATCCCGGAAACTCGCATCCCCCCAAAGAACGTTTCACAAATCCTCGAGAAGGACAACACGTTTGCAAGCAAAACGCGCGTTAGTGTCGCCACCCTCTTCTTTTCTTTTCTTCCCTCTCGTTTGCTTTGCTGCTTAGGCCACTCTACCGTGTGGTTGGTCGTGGGTGGTTGGGCGCTATTCCTTTTGGATGTTGCGGCAACGATTGGAGGTCTTCACTTACCGCATTTGAGTTTTGCATCATACCGTCGGTGTTGAAGGGAGAGTTGGTGGCTGGCGTGCCGGTATCGTATCGGGCTGACTCCGTGTGGAGGTCTGATGCCGTGGCGGGAGTTAATGGTGGCTTCATAGGGAGATATGGTAAGTTGGTGCTGTGTCACTGTACCGATTACGATTACGCAGGTTGGAGGGGTGATGGCACGGTGGTACGGTGGTCAAGGCAAAAGGATAGAAGGTACTCGAAGGCTACAGTATCACTATTCTTCTTATTCATCTTCAGCTTCTTTTTCTTCTATAATTTTCTTCAATTCGCCTCGCCCCCTTCCACCCTTTCCTTTCCTTGGCCCCCGCAAATAGAACCGCCAACATTAAAAATATAGTATGTTTTTCTTTTCATTTATCTTTTCCATGTCCATACAGTTCCACCACGCCCCCCAGCCATTCCATCCAGAAGCGTAGGGGAAAAAAGAGAAGGAAAAAAAAAGGGAAACTGAAAATTGAAAGCTAGGAAAGCCCACGATACCGGTACAGTACGTACTCCCCCCTCCACCAACTAATCAACTAGCCAGACTACCAGAACCGCATTGGAAATAAAGAGATAGAGAGAGAGAGAGAGAGAAGGGAAGGATGGAAAGGAAGAAAATAAATAAAATAGAGGGAGGAGGGGAAAAAAGGAGGATTCATGCTTCTATTGCACTATGCATATTCAGGGGTTTCCCCGTTTGATGACTTAGATTGGAAAGCAAAAAAGAGAATAAACAAAAGATTAGGGTAGGAAGATCGAGGAAGCAAAGTTGCAAGAAACGAAAGAAGTTGATGATGGGTGATTGGGCGGTGGACAAATGACGAAGCCGCAAGACGAAAAAAGGAAAGAGGTTATTCAAAACACTCCCAGAATGAATGAGAAAGAGATGGCGATGAGAATAAAGTGGTGGAATAATGATAAGTATCGTACGAATTTAATGCTTTTTTCCCCTTGTCAAAAAAAATAAAAACGACGAAAAAAACAAAAATGACCAGGTGAAATACATAACGTGGGGAAGCATTCTTCTCCGTCCTCTTGGAAACAAATCCATAAATGGCCAATGGGCTGGCAACAGTATTCGTGAGCTCAGAGCCAAGATTGCACAGTACTAATATAGAACAGAATGATAATTGATGGTTGTGAAGAAAAGTCGTACGAGGCTGTCCTGTAAGTGAAAGTACTATGAGCTGGGCTCTGGCACGAAAAGAAGGAAAAGAAGAATAAAACAAGGCAGAAACCAGTACCAAGAATCCAGCCACCATGAGTACGGAAACAATTATTAGGAAAATCAAGTAGAAAAGTGTTCCGTGAGTTGAAATGAAAACACAGGTATTCTAGTTCGGACATCTACTGTGTGTAGTAGATGGGATGCTGATGCGGTGTTTGAGCTCCTGGGTAGAAGTACACCGGGCCTGGGCCTGGCGCACCACTAACAGACCCGTCTGGGGCAGGGGTAATTGGCATGCCGGGGGTGCCGGGATACCCCGCAGGCCCTCCAGTCGGATAAGTATAATATTGATTGGGATCCCAAGTAGAATAATATACCATCCCGTTGCTTTCCTGCGCGATTGTTGTAGGGCCAGTAGGTGGACCAGTTGTCACAGCAACAGGCTGAGCGGGAGCCTGTTGTTGAGGGGGTATTATAGCGTAATGATTGGTAGCACCATTTGGCATAGGCGACGGCCCTGAAGGGACATATGGAGGGGGTGGGTGAAAGGCCCGAGGGTCGTGGTGGTGTGGCGGCGGCCCATGAATTGGGTGCATTTGGGCGACAGGGTGGGGTTGTGGGGGGTACGGGTAGTATCCGGGTTGGGGATATGCAGGGTGGAACGCTCGAGCATGAACAGCGGCCTCTGGAATATGAGAGAGCGGTGTTCCAGAGGTTTGGGATGGGTATGAAGCTTGTCGGGAATGGGCATACATGCTCTGAGGGACTCCGGGGGTGGGAATATTTTCCGGATACATATGCCCACCGTAAGACTGAGGAAAGTGCATAACAGCCGGAGAGTCTATCTCGGCAACATTGACAGCTTTCTGAGGCCGTGGCTGATGCATCGGGATCTTTGGAGTAGCTCGATGCTCGCGGTATGCAACGGGGTTAGGTGTATATGATGGTGGCGGGTGCTGCGGAACAATCTTTGGGGTTTGGGCCTGGGGTGGTTGTAGAGGCGCCATAACTTGAGGATGAGCCTGTTGTTGTTGCTGTTGGGCCAGGTGCTGTTGAGGTACGACTGGGAGTCTGACGACGGGCTTAGCTGGTGGCTCCTCCTCTCCGACCGATGGTCGAGAGGATGATTCGACATGACCAGCAATGGGTGCTGCAGGTTGGTGAGGTTGAGCCGGTGCCGGCATGGGAGGTGTGAACTGGGGCTTGTGCTCGAACTGTAAAGAAGATCTTCGGGACATCCCAACTGATGGAGAATATCCATTCGAGCCACCATAAACACTCCTCCCCTGAGTGTAGAATCCACCTCTACCGCGGCCACCACCTCTTATATATCCTGAGCCACCTGGCCTCATCGCTCTTGGAATAAATATAAATGACCGAGTGGGGCTCGGATAAATGTATCTAACTGGTGCATCTGGGAGTGCGATTCGGACGGGCTTGTCTCGTCGAAGCGGAGGTCGGTGGTAGGGTAGCCTTGTGTACACCTTTGATGGAACCTCACTAAATGTGATGGGTGCTTTCATCCCTGGGAAATTGACCTGAATTTGAACATTGCCTTTATAAACGGTTCGTCCAAAAGACCGTGGCGGGTCTCCATTTCCTCGTAGGCGATTATTAGGCGCAAACGAGTGATTATTTTGCTGAATGGGCATTGAACGGCGATGATCTGTATGAGTTTCCTCATGCATATCGTGCTGCCACTGAAGTTCAACGGGGGCATTGTGGTTCATATATTCACTTTGAAGAAAAGTTAGCCCAGTCTAATACGTCAGGGCGTCAAAGCAAAGGGGTTATTTCCACACACACACACACACACACTAACGGTAACGTACCTAGAAAATCGACCACTTCTTCCAGCCCTTCCGCCGCCCCTCGCAAAAGGTCTGAATCCTTCAACATGCCTGTGATCGTGCAAATAAAAGGCACCTCTGTTGGGTACAAACGCAGGATCAGCGTCTCTCCTCTTCTTATATTCCTCATGCTCTCGTCTCCTTTTCTCCTCCGCAGTCTCGTGAGGCTTCTCCTCAGCTTCCTGTGACTGTGACTCCTCCTGCTCCGTCTCTTCGTGACTCACTTCCTCCTCTATAGCCTCGTCCTGGGGATTCTTGGCCGGCGCCTTCTCTACCTCGTCATCCTCCCCCATCTCGGAGAAATCTATCTCCTCAGCATCGTCATCTTTCCCCCGAACGCCATTCATCATAACGTCCGTGTCCCCATTGTCAGTGTGCGCAAACTTTGCCTTTCCGCCACTCCTTCCACTCGCCCCTACTGCTTTACCCTTATTCGCAACTTCCCCTTCGTCTAAATCGTCCCCTTCTTCCTCACTGAGAGTCCCATCCGTAGCTGCATCCTCCTCCCGCTCGCTTTCGCTAAGGCCAGAGTCATCAGTGTAAGAGTCCTCAGCTCCTAGCTCCTCATCCTCCTCATCCTCAGGGCCACGACGGCGGGAAATAATCTTGCGTCTGCTCATTGTCGTTTTTGTTTGACTCGTGAGTTATAAAAGACGAGCGAGGCTTTTGCAAACTGTTTTCCGGTAATGAGGGCGATGGGAGGAGGGAGGGGGGGGGGCGATAATGGCACAACAAATGTTTGTTTTCTTATGGCGTTGATTGGGCCGAGGTGAGAAAGGGCAGAAGAGACTCGAGGCTCGGTGGGAACTTTTGATCTGCTGCGCAAATGAAAGAGGAAAAACAAAAAAGTTAAAACGGGGGTGACAGCGAGAGTTTTTCCGGGATGGCGATTAAGAAAAATTAGAAATAAACCGTAAATTCAAAGGGATAACGTCGTAGGCTCGTTAAGTCGTAAATTCAATGGGCAAATAAATAGAAATGAGATCAGGGGCAGAATGAAAGAAAAAAAGAAGCGATGGAGATTTTTGGCGATGGCCGTCAGAATTCCAAGATGGCTTCCGGGTCTGAGAGTGGAACTTTTGCGGAAGATTTCGATGGTCGAGGAAGAGGTCGACTAGGAGGAAGGAGATACACGATAGATGGACTAAATAGGGAGGGAAGGTGAGGGGGGGGGGGTAGTGGATAGAAGGAGGGAGGTGAGAGGGGAGGTGAGAGAAGAGGGGAGGAGAAAGGGCAAGTAATGGTAGTTATGATTGAAGAAATAGAAAGAAAAAATTGTTGTGGATGTAACGAGGGAGAGCCTAATGTGTGGAAGCCTACCTCCAACTCCTTTCTTTTTTTTTTTCTTTCCCCCCTTCCTTCCTTCAGTCCCATGTCGAGACTTCAGCGTCAGTGCCAAGCTTTAATCTATTGGCAGACCTCTCTGCTTTCCTTCCTCCCGTGAATGCTAATTATCAATCGTGGGAACGGCGCCATTTCAGTACCGTGGTGCTACTTACCCTATGTAGTTAAAGTTGCTGCCTGAGAAGGCTTTTGGTGTAGGTGTCATTTGGGATTAGCAGGGATGAATTTTGTTACAATTAGAGCACTTTAAAGTGGATTATTGCCATAAACGAGTCATTGTAGAAATATCATATGAGAATGGTTGATTCAAACACTCACTCACTCACTCACTCACCGACCTGGCTCTCATCTCAGTTCTGGGGCTGCGAGTATGATACAATATACAATTCGCTAACCTCTGGTGGGAAGGAATCCCTGGGGATTTATACCGCATATAACTAGTTGTAGAGAATAACAGGTTGGTCGAGGAAAAGCAACTGTCAACAGTGTTGTGGCGTTGTTACTCATCAATTCAAGCTTCAACAAAGGAACCTAATAAAACCTACCGGACAGTCCGACTGATAAAAGCCGGCTAATTATCGTTTGCTCTATCGCTCAGCTAAGTCAATGACTGCGATAGCAGCAAAACAAATTTCATGCGAGTGAAGACCGATGATACGGCTTGTACTAGGCAATTCTCTTGTTTATTTATTTTGCTAATTATTGCTCAAAGTAGCTATCTACTGTACTGGGAAACACGACAAGTACTTTCCCCTTTACACAATTACGCATTTGACTGCAACTCAACGCCAGTAAACTCACATATTCTAAGCCAGCCGCCAGAAGGATGCTATAGAAAAGAAGAAAAGAAAACAAGGGGTGTGAGGAAAAAAGGATGGTATTAAATCTAGGAAAGCTACCTAAGAGGTAGTGTAAAGGCATAGAAAGGAAAGCTTTTTCTTTTGGTAATGACGAAGACTAGGAGGGAAAGCAAGGGAAGAGGGGAGCGGAGTTGAATGTGAGATGTGGTCAAGAAATATAAATGGGACCTGGGATCGGCGGAGCGCGGAAGGTAAAACTCTTTAATACCCATTTGCTGGTGGCGCGCTATTCAAGGAAGCTTGTCTCCTTCTAGCTACTTCCTTCTTCTTCAATTTTATTTCTCCCTTACGTTCCCTGAGGAGCTGCTTCGCGTCTGCAGTTAGCGCCGGCATATCTGGGCTCAGATTGACTGCCATGAGCATCTCATTGACCTGGGTCTCGCTGCTAAGGTGTGGGCAAGCATTTATACCAGGGAGGTGTGCAATCGAGCAAAGTTGACAAGGCTGCACAGGAATATGCCTCAATGGGCACTGGCCTGGTGAGTGGGGGTTACCACAAGCTAGGCATTTACCATTGAGATCTGAATAAGGCATGCCCACCGAGCTAGGCGCGGTGTGGAAAACGTGAAGCGGAGGAGGAGCCATGGGTGCAATCGGGGCGACGGGAGCGGGCGGTATAATTTGTGTCATTGATTTACGAGACATAGCAGGTGCGGGCGGGGCACCATGAACGTGTTGTGTCGACTGCAATGGATGGAAGTTGCTGATTGGAGCTCTGTGGGACGATTCGGAAGGAGGGTAAGGAGGGTAAGGAGGGTAGGGGGGATAGGGGGGCTGAGCAGTGGGAATATATCCACTTGGATGCAGAACGTAAGGTGTGTGGGGGCGCGGCATCGTCATATGATTAGAGCCTCGGAGGGCAAGTTCCGTTGGAATCTGGGGGATAATGGGTGTGGTTTGGGGGCCCAAGTTCTGAATATCGTTGGCATTTAGAAGGTTATCTGAGGCCTCTCCCATTGCGCGGTCCTCTTCCGAGTCCGATTCAGGGCCTGGCGAATCGTGAAAATCTGTGTCACTCATCGCCTCAGGACCCCGTTTAGAAGATAAATCAAATCCCATGCTGTAATCAACCTTCTTGTTTCTCCTCCCCCTCCCAAGTTCCTCGGCTTTGGAGGCTGCTTCTAACCGGGCCTCCTCTTCCCGCTCTTTCAAAACCTTGTCCCAGAACCCGAGAGGGGCCTCCTCCTCTTGTTCCTGACCAAAGCCCTCCTCCAGTGCTGATGTGTCATTAGCCCAGACTCGGGCGAAACTGAAGGCAGTTTCCCCAGTGTTTGTTCCGTCTTTCTCACCGACTGTTGGCTCCTCTGTGGTAACTCTTTCGAGAAGCTTGTCCACACTATCATCGTCGTACCGAATTCTTCTTGCCTCAGACGCTTCCCCCTCGTCTTCGAACAGCGCCCTAGCTCCAAATTTCAAGATACTCTCCACATCAACTTCCTCTTCTTCTGTAGCATCCATCTTTTCTATGATCAAATGATCGAGGCTTAGCTTTTTTTTGCCAATTTGAATGATCTTTTCCTCGGCTGTGTCCCTGGTTACGAGATGGAAAACCTGCACTCTCCTCGTCTGTCCAATCCTATGGGCCCTGGATAAGGCTTGGATGTCTTGATGAGGATTAAAGTCTGGATCTAGGATGATGACAGTGTCCGCCGTTGCGAGGTTAATCCCAACTCCTCCAGCTCTGGTCGAAAGCATGAATGCGAAATATTCGGAGTTCGGGGCATTGAATGAATCGATCCTCTTTTGTCTCTCAAGAGTTGATACCCCGCCATCGAGACGTTGATATTTGAGATCCAGTGCAAAAAGGAAGTCCTCTAGAATATCCAACATTCCCAAGAATTGGGTAAACATAAGCACTCTGTGCCCCCTCTCTTTGAGCTTTGGTAGCAGTAAGCTTAGTAGCTCCAACTTGGACCCGGCGTCAACCAAATTTTTGTGTGCGGTTTCCGGGTCAACGTTTTGTTCTTCAATATCCTCGTTATAGAGGAAAGGATGACAAAGACACTTTCTTAGCTGCATTAGCAGGTTGTTAAGCTTTGTCCTCTCTGTAAGCTTCAGTTTCCCCTTTCCATGTTTGGCAAGAATCGATTTAATGAGAGCAGTATCCTTGGTTAGAATGGACTTGTAGAGTTTCCGTTGAACATTAGTCATACTGACAGGGACGATGATCTCGGTCATTGGCGGTAAGTCTAGCACCATGCCTTTAGTCCTTCTCAGAAAGTATGGTCTATCAAAGTCAATAAGCATTCTAAAAATTATGAGCTCGCGTAAAGCACAACCTACCGGATCATGGCATGAAGGGTGGGCACATTCTCTTTTGTAAGTTGTCCGAATTCTTCCTCCAGTGAGGCTGCCTGTACCTTCGGATCTAGGAACTGTAGCAGGTTGAAAAGTTCCCTCGGGTTATTCTGCAATGGCGTTCCAGTCATCAAGAGTTTGAAACCAGCATGATATTTTGCCATCTCAGTGTAAAATTGGCTCTGATCATTCTTCAATCTCTGTCCTTCATCAACAATCAGTGCTTGCCAGCGGATTGGCCTAAGGGTCTTGGCATCGGAAACGGGCGAGTTATAAGAAGTAACAACAACATGGCATTTGAGATCTGTGGTGCCAGGATGAAACATTTCATATTTTTTCTGCCTCCAGTTAGCACGGTATCACAATAATTTAAGTAGGGGGGAATACCGAAAGCTTCCGAGCAATGTCAATGCTGGGGTATGCCACAACTCGCATGTTGGGGAGCCAACGCTGGATTTCACGTTTCCTATCGACTGTGTTAGTGTTTGATCAAAGGCGCTATGCTAACGCATGGTGTTATACTGACCAATTCGGCACAGTTGAGTTAGGAACGACGATCAAGAAGGGCCACACGTTATGCTCCTCAAGCAACACCGATAGGAACGCTATGACTTGAATCGTTTTCCCTATGGCAAATTAGTGGCACTCAAACGAGAATCAGGGCTGAACTTACCTAGTCCCATCTCGTCTGCGAGAACTGCATTCTGGCCTTTCCACCACTTGTAGTATAGCCAACTGTAAGAGCATTAGCACATGGTAAATGGGGGCTTGGGGTTGGTGGATTGTGATAGCTTACTTTAATCCCTCCATTTGATAATCCATCAGAGTCCCGCCTTTTACGTATTCAGGCTGCTTCTTTTTTACAAGCTTCTGGTCGAAATTGAGAGAGCGGGCCTTCTTTATCCGATCGAGAACCCCTCTTGTGCCGCGAACGTAAAATCCATGGATATAATCTCCGTAAGCCTGCTTCCATTCCTCCCACCTCTCTTTCTCGTTCTCTTTGGGAGGTTGCTCCCAGACTGCCTCTTCGTATCCCAAGCCTCTGAATTTGACATAAGCTTTAGTCACGTCGGTTATCCTCAACAAGTCGAGTTCCGCGTCATTACCCACTGGGACATAAGAGTCGTATTCGACGTCCAAGCAAATTTCTATCCGAAGCCACTCCTCAGGAACAGCCTCTTCAGTCGTCATACAAAGCTTTGGACCCCTCTTGATGAACCCCGTATGAAGCAAGGGGAAAGCCCCAGAAATCCATGCCCCGGGCAACCAAAAGCAATGGAAGTAAGACTGTTTAACAAACTTGGCTAGGTACTCGCGCTCATCTTCGACGAAATCCGTATAGTCGATTAGCTCTGGTTTCATCTGTCTAGCCTGCTTGTCAGAGGGACGCCATGCGAGGATGATGTCGGCCTTTTCTTTGTGTTCTTGACATAGGTCACATCTCCATTCCCGCGAATACTCCTCCAGCCGATTTTTAGAAGAAGGTTTCCCGACACTCTCAGAGGTAGCAGGTAGATGGTTAAAATGCCACGCCCTTCGGCACCCACGGCAGCGAAATAGGACATTCTCAGGGTTATAGAGCCGCTCCGAATCAACCTCAACGTCAGAAGTTTCAGCACTGGCATTTGCTGATGTGTCCTTTTTCTGCGTGGACTTGCTCTTTAGATCCGAAAAGGGTTGACAAGATTTCCCTGTGATATGGCATGCTGTGCACTTATCCAGATACGGCGCAGTAGGTTTCTTGAGCCGGGTCCTTCCTATACAGCGCCTACATTGCAAAACAAGGCTTTCGCCGGCCACCTTAGTAATAAGATGCTCGCGGTTATTACGAGGTCCTAAGCAAAGTTGATGATAGGTGTAAGAGCAGCCCTGGCAATATACCAGGATGCCCCTTGATCTTGAGGTGCCGTGGTCGAGGCAAGTATCGCATGTACGGTCGTGAAATCTAGCAAAATCTCCGTGTTTGTCCAGAGACGGGAATACCTCTTTTGCACGTACAACTTGAGGTTTCTTAGGCTTAGCAACAGTGTCGATGTCCATGAAATCGTCATCTGAAGCATTTGGGTCTGGTTCTCGATACATATTCTTGCGTCCTGTGGTCCGCCCGGAACGTCTTTCAGGGGGGCCGCCGTTGTCATAGTCGGAACTCCCGTATCCCGCCCCCCCCACGCTTCTGCGCCCCGATGACACTGGGCCTCGGCGACGCCTACTCGGCGGGGGTTTTAGATCAGAAACAATGAGTTCGTCATCATCATAACCGTAAGGAAGCATATGGACCTTTGAAAGTCCGATTGACCTAGTACGCCGACCACCGCCTTTGGCCCGACCCCGAGACTCGGTGGCCTTGGTGTCCTCGTCTTCTGAGGACTCTATTCCTTCAGCTTCCCGCATAGATTTTCGTTGCTTCGCAAGTAGTGACAAATTCCGCTTCCTAAGTTGGCGGCCCTCAGCAGGGGGTGCTGATGAATTATCACCTCGGAGGGCCTGATCAGAGGAATTCAGTTCGGCATGTTGCCCAGAACGTGAGGGGCTATCGGCACTCCTGGGGGTAGCAGTTTTCCCTAAGTCCTGACGACCCCGAAGACTTGATGTGGAAGTATCCCGCCTAGAGCTTGCCTCTTCAGAACTAGTCGCGCCCGGCGAGGTACCGTCCTTGTTAACAAAATCCGCATAAGCTTCTTCCCAATTGTCGTAGTGGGACAGCTGACTGTAGGGCATCTACCAATTCGATCTGCGGTTAGAATCTCTTACTAGAGGTTGAATAATTTTCTAGGGGAAGAGATTCACCATAGTGCAGCTACCATCAGCAAAGTTTGTCTTGCAGTGGATCACACCCTTAATTTCCACTTCTCCTTTGATCTTCTTGATGAGTCTTTCTTCGGGGAAACTCTGATAGTCATCATGACTGAGTCCGAGAGATTCGAGTGTAGGAAGATCAATGGCGAACTTCCGCTTGACACGACCATCTGAGGCCGAGTCAGGTGTCGCCGAAACCTGGGCAGGCGCTTCGCCTGGAGCCTCAACACCATTTTCAGATTGATAAGACATCTCAATGTCACTTTCTGTCGCCGGTGGCATGGCTGAATTGTTTGTGCTTAGTCTTGGGTGAGGACGCGTTGGCAGTGAACGGTTAAGGGAAAAGCAAACGGATGGGAAAGTGAGAAGAAAGGACGCGGAAGACAAAGGGAAAGAAATAAGCTGGTGAGGAAGAACTTGATGCTGTGGCGGTGGGGGAAGGAGGCGGGGGAAGAAGGTAGAGGTGATGAAGTCAATCGAGAAAGGGGGCGAAAGGTATGCTGGGAAGACGCGACCAACGGGAAAGTGACAAAGGCAAGGCGTTTGGTTGACGAGCACCAGGAAGCAACACGAGATGGAGGCTCTGGGCGATACGCGACCTGCGTTAACGAAAGGTGCCACAGGCCGGGAATTTCCCGCTTGGTCAGCAGCCAGATGGATTGGGGCTTAAATATTTTTTTCCTTTTAATAATTTTCACCCCACCGTTCCAGTCCAATCGGAGGCCTGGCACAACACAGCGTGAACAGCAATGAACTCCTCTCAATTCGCTCGACTATTGCGTAAAACCCCTACCAGAATACTCCGCAAGCCCCCGCGCCGATCGGTTTCCACAGATTCTGCCATCAGCCGTGGTCTCCGTCGTTCAGTTGCTGCTGATCGTTCCTATGACCGTCAAAAAGACATCTCCGAGCACAGCTATGACCCTGAGCCTGCGAACTACCAAAATTCCCATCCACTTAATTCCATAATCCGACGAGTTGCCGCCAGAAGAGAGGGGGAGCCTGAGGACGATTACTTCAAACCAGAGCCAAGGCCAGAGTTGTCGCCTAGACTTGACCATGAACCCCCTCAATTTGGTTACACTCCTGCCCCTCGTCGATATATACCAAAAGTAAACTATGACGCAGAATGGATATACGGCACCTCTGTCGTAGAGGCTGCTCTGAGGTGCAAACGAAGGGAACTATACAAACTTTACGTCTACGCTGGCGACAACAGAACACCCGCCGCCCGGGAGCGGGATCGGGAGATGAAGGATCTGGCACGGACTGCGGGCGTGGAAATTGTCGACGAGGAGGACATCGGGAAGATGGATAGTATGAGTAACTCGAGGCCGCATAATGTAGGTACGCTCTGCTCTGGGTCGTCACCTCTTGCCTAATGCTTGTATGAATTTGCTCAAGCAAAACTTAATTGACCATCACGTAGGGCTATGTACTTGAATGTTTGCCTATAAAAAGAACCCCCATCATAGCACTCAAAGACGTCCAAAAAGACAAAAAGTTCTTTACACTGGAAATGGCCGGACATTACTTCGACGGCCGGCCAGTGACCGAACACTATTACGATAAGATTCGCTGCAGGGATCCAAAGAGGAGATATCCATTCGTTCTCATGTTGGACGAAATAGTGAGACCTCCCCCCCGCAGTGCCGGATCGGATCATTTACTAACCTATCCACCCACCTACCCAGTCGGATCCCGGAAACATGGGAGCCATCCTCCGCTCAGCCTACTTCCTGGGTGTAGATGCTGTGACCATCACAACCAGAAACTGGTAATATACACTCAGCCCCTCCCCACATTACACCTTCTAACATTGGACAACAACCAGCTCCCCCCTCTCTCCCGTCTGTCTAAAGGCCTCCGCCGGGGCCGCAGAGCTCCTCCCAATATTCGAGCACGCAAAAAGCGAACGCATGATAACCCAGTCCACGGAAAACGGCTGGGCCGTCTACGCCGCCATCCCACCGCCAACGAAGAACCAAGCCCGTAGAGGTCGGTACATCAATGCGTCCGAAGTGGTTGGGGCAGTTAAGGAGGGTCCCGTAGTGCTGCTCGTAGGCAACGAGGGGGAGGGTCTCCGGCCATTTTTAAAGAAGCTAGCCAAGTTTTGTGTTAGTCTAGAAAAGGGGTCCGGTACACATAGTTCGGTGGATTCATTGAATGTGAGTTTCTTCTTTCTTTCTCTTTCCCCAATTACGGTGCAGCCATCTTGTGATTTTGGGTAATTGTTGAGACAAGATAGGTTAGCGTTGCGACGGCCATACTCTGCTCAAAGTTCTTGGAGGATTGATGGATGAGATTTATGAAGCGCAAGCACATCACTATCGAATACTCTGTGATCCGAAATAGGTATATTCCCGTCATGCATGTAGATATTTACAAATGAGATTTTCTAGGCTCCGCTAATATCCAGTCCATTACAATCTGCGTAGACAACTACTATACATCTGACGAAACCATGCCATCCCCTCCTGCTAAGCTAATTTTGGAAAGAGTTAAGGAGCTTGATATAGAGCGAGTGACAAGTCATGAACATCTCTTCCAGCATGCCATGCTTGTCGGTTACACCCAGGACGAGGATTATTACCCAGTAATCCACCTATTCTAGTCGTCACAGCGTAGCGGGCCACTCATGTTTCCCTCAACTTTCTTCTCTTTAACACCCCAAAGCCTAAGATCATCTCTTTCGCCTTCTGAAAAACCAATCAATCTTGACTGACTGACCGGACCGCCGCGTTGGTTGTTAGCATCTTACTGCGCTCGCCTTGCACCACTTCTAACAAGGCTGGCAAAAAAGATATCACGTCATCCGGCCGCGCCCACAGGGCATGAAATAAGAAGGGAGAACAGAACTCTCGATTTTGTCATGCCCAGAAATAGCGACAGGTCCACCCAATCAGCATACTGCTATAATATTATTAACCTCCTTTTCGAAAACACACCGAGTGATTACCCATGATTACCCATGATTACCCACACCCAAATCCCACCACCCACCCACACAATAGATCACTATAAAAAGAAGAAAAAAGAAACACACGAGTCACATATCAAGTACCCCCGTTCCACTCATTCCCACTTTCCGGTATATCATCACACCACATCACCCGGTAGCATCTCAACGAGGTTGGTCTATAGCCCATCCATCATCCATCCATGCCCTCTACCTGCGCAGAAACATTGCCTTAAAATCAGCATTCGACTTCGCCTTCGGTGCCTCTCTGACCGGCGGCCCATCCACCATCTCTGTGTCTTCACCTTTCTTCCTGTCAGCATCGTCCTTCCTTCTGACTGCGCCCGAAAAACCCAAGCCAGCTCTTCTCTTCTGCCCCTTCATCCCTCCCGCTCCTGCGTTCACCTGACTGGGCTTGAACGCGATCGCCCCGCCTTTGCTATCCCCGTTATTTGTAGGAAATCCTTTGGTGACTTTCCTCTCCGGAGACTGCCGCATCAAGTCCGCTAATCCCCCGATCTTGATTTTGCGGCCGGCGAGCTCAAACCCGTCGAGTGCGAGGGTGGCTTTTCCGGCGTCGGCGACGGACTCGTATTCTACGATTGCGCCTTGGTGGCCGGGCCGCAGGCCGACCCTGCGTAGCGGACCATGCTTTTCGAAAATTTGGCGGATTTTGGTGTCGTTTACCGTGTCGGAGAGGTTCATTATTCCGAGTGTCTTGTTCTTGATGTCGGGGAAGGGGGGAGCTGAGGGTTGTTGCGGAGAGGTGGCGGAGTTTGCTGGGCCAAGCGATTTTTGGCGGGGGCGGTCCACATTTCGACCGGGTGTTGAATCTCTTGTTTTTTCTGCGGAGGGGTTGGCGTTGGCGGCTTTTTGCTTACTGGGGTTTGGGTCCGCGATGCTAACTATGAGTGTTCGGGATTTGAGCTGGGTATTGTTCGCGCCTTCTACTGCTGCAAGGGCTTCCTCCTGTAACCGAGCTGTTAGCTTTGCATTGCAGAATAGGGCTTTGGCTTACCTTGGTGGAGAAAGTCACAAACCCGTAGCCTTTGTGAGTACCCTTCTTTGGCCCAGGCGGCAAACGGACCTTCTCTATTCTCCCATACGTCTGGAATAATTCTTGGACGTCATTATCATGTGCTTGGAAATCTATATTCCGGATATACACTTCTCGGCCCTCATATCTTAATGAAAGATTAGTCACAATTCCGGCACTTCGGGGCGAAGGTGCTTACACTGCGCCAGATCGCTCGTGCTTCTGATCAGGCGCCGAGATCTTAGCCACAAGAGACTCCTTGCCTCCAAGCTGTTTTCCATGCAGAGAGGTCGCCCTCTGAGCTTCATCAGAAGATGCAAACTGAACATAGCAAAACCGCCGATGTGTGTTGTACTTCAGGCTTGGAAAGCGAACGTCAACGATCTCGCCACACTAAATTTGCCTCTATTAGTCTAGTAATTTCCGTAGTTGAGTTATAGAAGGAAACTCACATCTTTAAATAGATCTCTGATATATGCCTCATCGGCAGTCGGTGGAAAATTTGTAACGTACAGGGTTGACCCGGTCCCAACCTGAACTTCGATAGAGTGCCCATCAACAATCTTCAAGTTTTTAGTCTGAGCTGTGAGAACATCTTCCCTATTCTCAAACTCAACAGTCGCAGTTGAAGTCTTTCCGTCCTTCTCCACAATAAGCTTTAGACTATTGATCGTACCACACTATATGTTACATGTCAGCAACTATTGACTTTATACGATAGAGCGGAATGAAGAACTTACATCTCTAAAAAACTGTCTGACCCGCACCTCTGGATAATTCGGCGGTAGGTTCTTCACGATCACGGTAGTATTCTCGCGATCACGCTTTGTCATGGAAGATGCCAAGGGAGGCAAGTGAGCAACTGGCTTCTCCGTGGCCAGTGTCTCAAAAGCTTTGGATTTCTTCTTGGGCTGAGAATCATCAGCCTCAGCAACACTTCGACGCCTCTTAGAACTGGCCCTAGCTGATTCATCAGTCTGTGGTGTGTCTGATTCCTGTTGCTGATCCGTTATTGTCTGCTGCAGGGCAGCTGCTCGCGCCTCCTGGAGAGTTAATATTAGTATAGAAACCCATGGAATTATACAGACACAAGCGCCCCTTACCTGTGCTCGCCTCTCCGAAATCTCTTTAGAAAACTTCCGATACCGGACAGTCGCGTACTCGACGTCCTCGACGTTTCCGAAGTCTTCAACATGGTTTTTCCATGTCTCTAAGATCTTCTCAGGCCAATCTAAGGTACTTTTCCTCAGAGCTGTTTTTAAAGCTGAGCCTGCATAATCTTTATCCTTTGGCCCATGCGAAAGTTCCCAGTGATAGTAACGCAACCAGTATTCATAAGAGTCGCCTTGAGTCTTAGCAAGCTCCTTCCAGATTTCCCTTGCGGAGTCAATTTTCTTAGCAAGTGTACAGAAGTTGATATGAATCCTTTGAAGACGATACTCAGGATCCTTTTTGCCAGTTTCTGTGTGCCATGTTAGTTGAATATTTGACTAACCAAAGAAAAGAGCACAATATTCCCTACCGGTGACAGCTTCTGATATCCCCATCTCCGCCATATCAAAATCATCCTCGCCGGCGTCGTGTTCAAACGCTCTTCTCTTCAAGAACCCACACCAGGCAATGTTAACTTTCAAAACCTCTTCCAAACCGCCCAAATCCAGCATCCCAGTAGTGGTGGCGGTGTGTTTGATCTCAGAAACCTCTTCAAATGGCCTATACGCCCTCTCTAAAGCAATTATGTACTGGGCCCATAGCGTCCCAGACCACGGGCAATGTCTCGTGGCACGCTTCAAAAGTGCATCAACACGAGGGCCTAGTGATTTCTCAAGAGCGAAAAAGACGTATTCTTCCCAAACTCTGGCCTGTTCACCGAAGGATAGTAGGCACCGTTCATAGAGTGCACATGCCATGTCTACATCGAGTTTCTTCTTCGGCTGGGAGGTTTCCCATTCCAGGTATTCTGCCCAGGCGTTCCATTCTTCTGTCAAGGAGACTTGTCCGCGCTTGGCAAGACGATCCTCATATCTGGAACGTTCATCATACTTTGCCAAAGCCGCGACATATAGCTTGTTGGTGCTGACCATGATAGATTCATAATTTGCGTTGTCATATCTGGTAATGAAGGTGCTAAATTCAGAGAAGGTGTCACTGATGGTGGTGTGAGGGATCTGGAGGCGAGCGACATAGAGGCTTCGAACAAACTCAGCCTTGGGGGGGCTAAGCGACTAGTTAGTTTTATCTACGATGACCAAGGCATAGGAGAACTCACGTTGGGTTGGCTTCCAAGTCCATCATCACCAAATCGCGATACTTATTCCAAAGCACATGGCTCTCAGCAACATTGTCCTTAGTAGCAAGAGAGCCCAGCCGATAGGTCTCGACAACCAATTCCAACGTACAGGACCCCTTCAAAGTAATCTCCTCCTCCTCGCTAAGGACCACCTTAGCCTTACCCTTCCCAACAGCATCCCCATCCCTCCCTAGAGAATACTGAGATTCGATATATTCAGCATAAGTCTTCCACAACCTGACACTAGCAGACTCCTCCTCAACAGCCTTAGCACAAAGCTCCATGACACCAAGACGCTCCTCGAGACCACCACAAATGGATATCTCATCGGCAATCCACTCAGCCCACATAGTCTCGTTCAACGGAAACCTCTCGATCATGTCTTCGCGAGCCTTCCGCAGGTCCGTAGCGAGGGGGTACGGTTTCGCCACTGCTGGATCCGCCTGGTGTGCGAGGAAGCCACGACGCAAGAGGGAAATATACTCCACGTGGGATTCATATTGATACGGCCGGTTGGTGATGGAAACCAAAAGCTCGGCGATGCGCGTGTAATCATCGTCCGACAAAAGCACGGGTGCTGCCACCTCGTTTTCGTCACCATCAGACACGTCCTCCATAACTGCTTCATACGCCGCGCCAATGCCATCGCCAACAGCAACAGTGGCAGCAGCAGGATCACCATCATCTCCGCCAGTCATGACCTCATCCCGAACTTGTTCCGATGGCCCACCCATTCCCGGCGCGGAGAAGGCTTTCGAGTTGGAGGCCTCGTTAACTTTGAGCGGCGACTGCCGGGGGTTTGAGGCTGGCGTGGTATTGGATGTGTGGCCAGAGTGAATCGGGGAATTGGAGTCTGTATCGATGAAGGCTGGTCGGGACGATGGACGTGGGGAAGCGGAGGGGTTGGCCGGAGACGAGTAGTCGTCCGACGGCGATAGAAGCGAGTTGATGTCCATTGTAGCCAAGCCTATTTCTTGTTTCCTTCCTTTATTTCTCAGCAACAATCAACCAACAATATCATGAAGTGGAGGAAGAAGAAAGCTGTGGGGGCCCGAATGTGAAGTGAAGGGAGGGTAAAGAGGTTGGTGAATCGGCAGAACAGCAAAATGGGATTTCAAATAGGAAAGGGTTGATCTCTCACACTAGAAGTAAACAGATCGAGTTTAAAGAAAGAAAGAAAGCCCCTATGGCGCCTTTATGAAAGGATTAAAGGAGGGGGGTAAAGGTTTCTAGAAAGCTCTGTGGAGGAATTTAGGGTCCCAGCAGCAAACAGAAAAGAAAAGGTTGAACAGGACAAGGGTAGCCAAGACTTCTTCCGCGGGTCCTTTTCAGAACTGATCCTTTTCCGTCAATTTTAACGCACAAAGACGAGGGAGAGGGGAGAGGGAGAGATACACGGAGAGACGTCCAATTAGACGCCGTTGTCGGGGAAACCCTTCTTCTTATTTTTCTTTTTCTTCTACTTGGACACCCAATGAGACATGGGCCGGGGGATGATTCCCATTCAGCTTCCTGTCCCCGGGACAAGAAAGAGGAGAAATGTGATAATATTGGTCTCAAGTAACGATACGGTATCCGGTGGCATTCGGTGATTTTCGCCTCAGCGGACGGATGTCGGTAGCCCCAAGTATCGGTACCGACTTCCGGCATGTAAGGAGTAACTAAGGACGCAACCTGGGCATTAGGCTCCCAAGGCAACGGCGTGCGGTGGGGAGATGTTGTCCTGCAAAGACTGGGTCTAGCTAGACAGTGATAAACCGGAATAAGGTATATCTACAACTGCTCAAGCATTAAAGTGCAGTGCGGTATGGTAAACCCACCGCGTTCATCCCCCCTCACTGTCCGCCTCAAGCTTCCGAATCCCGGCAGAAATAAGGCTCGTGACATGTTATGATACCAAAGCGGAAACCTTCGATGCCTTTGCGATGTGATTGACAAAAAGTATCTTTCAATTGAACCCGCATAGGAGCCTCTCCCTCTGCCTCCTTGCTTATATATTTCCTACTTACAACCCTCTCGACCGTCGCAGTAAGTTACAGTAGATAACATTCCTATAATGGCCACAGATTTCCGATCGTAATCCACCAACCACAACTCGCGCTAAGACTTGCCCGGGGAACGAATTAATCTCAAGTTAGACTTCAATTGACATCCGGGGATGGTTGAACCTGCATGGTACAGTATTATGAAGTCATCCGTAATACCCAGGGCTGTATGCGATTCGAGACCAGGTGGTGACTCTCGCTCCTGATCGTTATCCTTTCCCTGCCATTGGGCCTTGGGTTTCCCGTGCTACTGTGCAGGACAGCACACGATACGATCGTGTCCAATCGCACTTTTTTCTCTCTAAAAAAAAAAAAAAAAAAGAGACAAAAAAATAAAACAAAAAGGGAACCATGTTAGGCCTGATTGTTAACATATAATATTATAATATATAGAACCCAAGGCATTAAAAAATTTGAAGATTCTATTTACTGCATGACAAAGGAAGGAAAGCGGCGTTTACAACTGAAATAAGGCCCTCCAGACATTATTCCCGATATACGGGGCCAGAGGCACCTGACAGGAAAAAGGGATGATAATGAGAGGAAGAAAGGAAGGGGAGGGGAAGCAGATAGACAGACAAAAAAAAACAATAAAACAATAATCGTACACGCTTATAATCATTCAGGCAATCACTTTTCCCTTCTTCTCCTTCACAAGTCCCGTCAGCACCATCCCAAGCTGCTTCTCAGCAAAGGCCAAATCATCCTTAGCCATCTGATCGGGAATAACCCCAACCTTAACACCATTGGTCCTATGTAGCACAATCTTACCCTTCCGGAATCCCACCAGCTGCGCATCAACACTGTATCTGCCGGTGACGTCTAGCCAACTCCGGATCTTACTGGGGTCTGGTTTCGATTTATCCGAGTGCTTGGGCGGGGCCACCGGTTTATTGACATTCGGCGGGAGTTCTTTTAGAGACGTTTGGATAGGCGATTCCATCGCCTGGGTAACGAATTCTTGGTCCTGAGGGGATAGGTCCGACTTAAGGATATTAAGCCTTGCGCCATTACGCTTTAGTAGGAGTACATGGTTGTTCTCGCAGCCGAGGAGTATCATCTCTTTTCTGTATTGACCAATTTTGTCGGTCCAGATTCTGTATTCCATAACGGTGCGCGGTTTCTGGGAGGGTTCTTGCGACTCGAGATCGGGCTCTGCCGGATGAACCCCGGGCTCGGGTTTGGAATTGGGTTTGGGGGATATGTCCTTTTCTTCCATTCCGCCTCCACCTCCTCCCACTCCCCGAGAGCTACCTGAGCTCGCCGTACGCTCTATCCCTTTCTCACTCTTTAAAACAAGCAACGGTTTCCCACCGCGCTTGTGATCCATCTTGCCTGCGCCCTGTCCCTCATTGTCTTGCTCCTGCTTATGTATGTGTGTATGCTCGTGCATACGTGGCCCCGCACCTCTTACTACCAAAGTAAAAGATGACTTTTATAGCCTCCGACATCAGATGCGTTACGCCTCCTAGACCAGAGCGGTGAAGCAAACCTACATCTTCTTCTTCTCCTTCCATAGCTCTTAACAGATATTCATCCTCTCCGGAGGACAAGCTCTCGTCATCGGATTCAAAGCTCCCTATGCATAGGCGCCCGTTACGCTGTATCTCCTGGAAGCCGTCGTTCTCGTCCAGGAGCTCGTGATGCTCTATTAGACAGAAGCTGTCCGCTAGATTCTCCCCACTCGTATGAGGAGGAGCTTGTGTGAAGTCGAGAGATGGCATGACCGTCGGGGTTAAGTAGGAGGAGTAAGGAAGAAAAAAGAGAAAGAAACTAGGAGCGGAGAGGGTAGGTAGGTGAACAGGGTGGTGGCAGAATTTATAGCTGGCCTCGTTTGTTAGATTCTGGTAGTGATTGCCTTAAGCATAGAAGGCGATCTCAATTTTATCCAAGAACACCTTGGAAGAAGGCTGCGTGTTAAGTAAACTCCTGAGGGAGGGAGGGGGGATTCTCTAAGAGAATTATATTCCGTTCATACCAATATATAGTATTTCGTGCACTGTACAGCGCAGCTATTCGTTGGTGACGTGGGGAAACGTGAAATATTACTAGAGCTGGGCCTTTTTTCTTTTTTCTTCTCTTTTCTGGAACCTGAAACTTCATGTGTGGGGAAACGTCAGAGTTTTCATTGCTTTTTTCGGACCGGGGGTTTTTTTTCCTTCGTTTCCACGAAAGCTACGCTTTACAAGGTTACTGGATCCTAGCCTTTAGAGTACCGCACGCACAGTACCGTATATACCACGAACCAGATTTTAGCATAAACGCTAAAACGGATGCACAAGCGAACTGAAAATAATATCATATTAGGGAGGGGCGTTTAATCGGTAACATCCAGTTGAGCAAAGCTGCTGCTCCGTTTCAAAAACCTCCCCGAACCCTTACCAGCAGCACCCTTGATCGCGGAATAAACAGTCGTGTTTGGGTTATATTAAGGTGATTGAAGATTCTAAAGGGGTCGTGTCCCACAATCATCATCATGCGTGGTATATCATACCTCATGTATTTGCCTGCTTGCTCGTTTGAGCTATATAAGTAACTCTCTGATATATTCTTTTCTGCTTAATGGTGATATCTGACGGGCGTCTTTGTGGAAGTGCAAGCTGGCATGAGTGTCTATGGTAAGGTTTTTATTGCACAACACTGTGGAAGAGTGTTGGTAAGTGGGTTGGAGGTTCTAACGATCATGGGATCAGGCGTTGTATCGGTTGTTGGTGCAAGTGGGGTCGAAAAAGTTCGTAGACACAAGCAATTTTACACCAAAGAATGTTTAGAAAGGATGTAGACTATTTGACTTCTATTGTACTTGTAGCCTTAAAATTAATTTAAATTCGCTGATAGTAGCACCATACCAATAAGGAACAAAGCTTGTCTCAAAACCATGCCAAGACCATTGCTTTTTTGGTTGCAGGCACGATGTCTCTGCGAAATTTGAAAAGTTTTATGGATACCACTCTTTGGGAGTTGGGGATTGAGTGGACATTTGTATGCTCGAAGTAGAAAACGATATCTTTAACTTACTGTTTTCAGTGGTTCCATGGGTAGTTTGTATTTTTTATGAAATTTCTCCAGCAGAATATCTTGGTCCGAAACCTGCTATCTCCGCAGTAAAATTGCACCTGCCCGCTCACTTTTTCGGCCTCACCCATAGTATTTTTACGCCAAGTGGGCGATGGACTATGCTTACAAAATAGTCTTCAGTCTGGTTGGGTTGGGACCATTTTATTATACAATTTTGTGGGAGCAGCTTCTGTTATTTTTTTTCTTCTACTTTCATGTTGAACACATTACTCGTATTGCAAGTTGATTGTTGCCACTTGTTGTCTACTAGATAGAGCATGACACTCTATGACAACAGGGCATTTTTCTTTAAACTCTACTCGAGCACAATCAGGTTCATAATTGGGGTTTTGTGTTGCGACTAGGCCACCTAACTCGCTTCCAGAGTAGGAAATATCGGAAAACACCTCCAGGTCACTATTTTCAACTACAGTTATTTCAACGATTGGCTTCTAAACTGCTAGAATTCGCGCGTACTTCGCATATAGGCACACGAAACTACTTTTAAAGAATAGCACCATGCAGTGTTGCAAGCCTTTATATCCACAATGATACTCAGGCAAGGCTCTCCGTGCATCATATTGAACGATCTGAACGATAGGGGTTAAGGGCGGTCTCACTTGGGCAGCTGCGGTCGGGGGTGGGGACCGGAATCATGAAGGATGTTGGGTAGACAATTGCCCTCCCTCCCTCAGGGTTCATGATTTCTTGATAAGGGTGAGTTGGAAGGGCTTGGCTTGGAATGGCCTCAATTCGCAGCGTGGTATCATTCTATCTGATAAAAGGAAAAGGATAGGGTAAAGCATTTTGGGTATAAAACTGCAAAACCGTCCCCAAAGCATCGGAATAAAGAGGTGGTATCTACTCATCGACCTCTGCTCCGAAAACTTCACGAAGGAAACCCTTCGTAAACCTAACAATTTGGAGGTAGTTTCTGTCAAAGCCAGCCTGACCGCCATAATAGGGGTCTTGAACCTGCTCGCGCGTATTGTCTCCAAAGCTTCCAAAGAGCATGGCTAAGACACAGAACCAAGAGCGTCAATATCAGGGACTTGAAACAAGCTCGGTTGTGAGGAGGAGGTTTACCTTTCGCCTTGGAGCCCTCAGGTTGGGCAGAGGTTATATCACGCAGGTTTGCATCCTTCATGTGAGGAAAGAGAAAGAACAGTAAGCAATTCATGTCTCTTAAGCTCTTCGATAGGGTTGGTGGGGAGGAAAACTATACATCCATAGCAAGTATGTAGTCGAAATCGCCGAAATCAGAGGTAGCAAGCTGACGAGCTAGATGGCTTGTATGAATCCCGTGCCTAGCAAGAAGTTGAATGGTGCCTACACTTATTAGATCGTTGAATTTCCCGTATTGCTCAAAGAGAAAAGCTTGAGTCTTTACGAGGGTCCGGACGCTCTCCGGAATGATAAGAAGCCGTTCCGCAACTGTCGATCTTGCGGAACTTGTTTTTGAAGCCTAATTGCTGGACGGTCCTACGGAAGGCTCCTTCAGCCATTGGAGAGCCTAGGTGCCACTATTAGAAACAGTGAGGGCAGCAAACGCTAACCAGGGAACGATATATATCAAGCCCATGTCCGGGAATGCAAATTACGCCAAACGCCAGGGGGGGTGCCTACGACAGATATTCCCAAGGCAGACAAACAGAACGTTAATAGCGTCCGGGTCAGCGTGCATTCCGGCATCAAGATCCTCAACTGCGACTCTGCTGCTAGACATGGTGAGTGGTAGGCTCGATGGGGCGAGTGAGTTAAGGAGAGTTAACGGTGCCAAGACAAAGAATGTGGAAATGGTCGATTGTTTGTTCCTGGGGAAGTACTTGTATTATAGGTGCAGAGCAGAAGTGGACGAGCAGAGGTGGACAGCGGGGTTGAAGACGCGGGGTCGGTAGAGTGGTAACCACGGCAACGGATTGGGCGTGGTCGATGGGAGGCTACCAGGTCGGGCAAGAAGTTGTGGAACAGTTATTTAAGGTTAACCAGACAAATATATCCCTGTCTGTTCCTGTTAATAGGTTCCTACCTTGCAATAGTGCGGCCGATAGATATATCATAACAGTCACGTGGGTCTGATAAAAATGATTTGAAAGGTGAGATCTACCATATCGGCCGCACTTGTTGTTTTTGTTTTTTTGTTAAATCCGCGGTTTATTCGTATCTAGCTACAGGAAAATCCATGGCATGTAACCTAAGTTATGGCCTAAAAACCCTATAAACAAAAGAAATTACCCCTTTCCAAAAACAAATGAACGATAAAATATCACATAATATGGCTCAAGACATAGTGTACTAGTACTAGTAGAGTGCAGTTAGAAAAGTTCGGGGACAAATGCCAAAACACACCAAAAGTCCCACTTTTCAGCACACCAGAACAGCCCCATCTCACTTAATTAGAGCCTTTAATTTTACTGACACCACATATTGTATCCGGAGTATGTTGTAAAAAATTTACATATTTTTTCTAAACCTTTAGGGGGAGGTATGCTGTGTATTCTGGCTTGTGGTTAGAAATCAATGCTAAGACAGCTACCCTATACTTTACAATTCAACAAGTGTTGAGACAGTTTTGCTGCTAAACAGTGCAAGAGTGTCCGATTACATATTGGATTACTAAGCATGTGGAACCCAGATGTCTGGCTACGACTAGTTCAAGGAGAGTCTTCAAGGCTTAGAACTATCAGAAGGCTCTACCAACTCAGTATATTGAATTTGAGATAGTACCTGATTTTTTAAATTTCAGAGAATTGCACCGCTATTCGGCATTCTCGTGTTGAGGCACCTCAAAATGTATCATATTCGGTGTGTTTTGCCGTTTGTCCCAGAACATTTCTAACGTCACTGTACTAGGGGGTTGACAAAAGTCAGGCGCACTTCCAAAAAGGGACACACGGATTGTGTGTAGGCGAAGCTGGAGTAGGAAGTTCGAGTGATATCAGGGGAGTAGAAATTGGTGTCGGCAAAAAGTCGGGCGAACTTCTGATTATGGCAGCTAATGTATGTCGACAAAAGTAGGAGTGTGCGAGTGATATCTCATGATCCCGTTCATGCTTTTATATTTTGTCTATATACAAAAATGAATACTGCAACCGCGGATTTAAAAAAAAAAAAAAAGTCAATACCGCGTTGCTCCCCTCTCAGCATTGATAACTGCCTGAAGCCGGTCAGGCATACCTTTGAAGAGGCTTTCCAGCCATTCTGGGGGAATTGCCCGCCAAAGAGTATTCAGAGCAACCTCCAAAGTACCCATATTACCAATTCACCCACATGCTTCCCCTAGCTCATTTTCCATGCATCAGCAAAAAGGTGGCCTGCGTGAGATACGGTAGTGTTGCATCCTGACTCGACCAGCCTGGACTCTGCGTCCTGTACGTCCTGTGCGTCCTGTGCCCATGCCCCACACCTGGTTGTGTCTGGTGCGTCCAGAGACCCTTGCCGACACTGGGTTCCGTCCGGACACATGCTACTAAGCAACCCTGCCTCCCATGCATCCTGACTTAAACCTCAACACCATCGCACATCAGGATTCACCACTACCCCTGATTCTCCTTTCAGCCTTCTTTGTCTTCTACCTTGGATGTGAGCATGGTGTATTTCTTGGCAAAGAAAATATAGTTAGTGCTGGCGCCTGGTGAGAAAGCCATCATACCCTTAATCTTAAATTTACACTAAAGACCCCCGGGCCGAGTCACACTGGCACTCAGAGTTCTATTTTGAGAATATCATCTTTGAATGAGCGAAAATGCCAGCTCACTCCAGTCTGAAAGCGAGTGATAGCCATAACAGTCTCTAGTGCCTGGTGGTTTCTCGGCACTTAGCCTCAAACTGGACGCGACCCGACATACTTTTTTCATCACAACATCCATACTCCGGGCTCACAGCTGCAACACTCCACCACAGCCGCACAATCGATCCTGAATCCGACACCTGGAGGTTCCTGGGCTCGATGCCAGCTATCCAGCGGTATAAGATTCATCCCCAGAGGGCTATTATTCATGAAGTTACAGGGCTGAATAGGATGGGATGCTGGCGATCCCAAAACTCGATGGCAGATTCCTCCACAACCGCTGGGCCGATCCTGGATCTGATTGTGGGAGGTTGTTGGGCTCGACGCCAGCTACGCAGCGGTATAAAGGACGTCTCTGTCGCATCGAAACTCATGAAATCGCTGACCCTTGTGAGAGTTTTCTTTATAGGTACCCTGGCGATCCCAGAACTCGATGGCAGATTCCTCCACAACCGTTGGGCCGATCTAGGATCTGATTGCGGGAGGTTGTTGGGCTCGATGCCAGCTACGCAGCGGTATAAAGGACGTCTCTGTCGCATCGAAGCTCATGAAATCGCTGACCCTTGTGAGAGTTGTCTTTATAGGTACCCTGGGGATCCCAGAACTCGATGGCAGATTCCTCCACACCCGCTTGACCGATTCTCGACCCGATTGCGGGAGGTTGTTGGTATTGACGCCAGCTACGCAGCGGTATAAAGGACGTCTCTGTCGCATCGAAACTCATGAAATCGTTGACCCTTGTGGGCGTTGTCTTTATAGGTACCCTGGCGATCCCAGAGCCTGATGTCAGATTTCTCCACAACCGCTGGGCCGATTCTGGATCCGATTGCGGGAGGTTGTTGACCCTGACGCCGGCTACGCGGCGGTATAAGGTACGTCTCTGTCGCATCAAAGCTCAGGAAATCGCTGACCCTTGTGGGGGTTGTCTTTATAGGTACCCTGGCAATCCCAGAACTCGATGGCAGATTCCTCCACAGCCGCTGGGCCGATCCTAGATCTGATTGCGAGAGGTTGTTGGGCTCGATGCCAGCTACGCAGCGGTATAAAGGACGTCTCTGTCGCATCAAAACCTATGAAATCGCTGACCCTTGTGGGGGTTGTCTTTATTGGTACCCTGGCGATCCCAGAGCCTGATGTCAGATTCCCCCACAACCGCTGGGCCGATTCTGGATCTGATTGCGGGAGGTTGTTGACCCTCACGCCGGCTACGCGGCGGTATAAGGTACGTCTCTGTCGCATCAAAACTCAGGAAATCGCTGACTCTTGTGGGGGTTGTCTTTATAGGGACTCTGTCCATCCCAGAACTCGATGGCTGATTCCTCCACAACCACTGCTCCGATTCTGAATCCGATTGCGGGAGATCGTTGGGCTCGACGCCAGCTACGCAGCGGTATAAAGGACGTCTCTGTCGCATCAGAGCTCAGGAAATCGCTGACCCTTGTGAGAGTTGTCTTTATAGATACCCTGGCGCTCCCATAGCTTGATGTCAGACTCCTCCACGACCACTGGGCCGATTCTGAATCTGATTGCGGGAGGTTGTTGGCCTCAATGCCAGCTTGACAACTTGAATGATATAAGATCTTCTCCCCGTGACTTTTATTCATGAAGTTCATCAGCAAAAAGGTGTCATGCGTCAGATCCAGTAGTGTTGCGTCCTGACTCTCCCAGCCTGGACCCTGCGTCCTGTGCGTCCTGTGCGTCCTGTACCCATACGCCACATCTTGTTGCGTCAGGTGCGTCCGGAGACCCTTGCCTG
>Ga0307517_10001252_pt1 | contig 42684 bp, 37 predicted proteins | sample 23_EM_MG_FD_194515 | JGI IMG/M metagenome (GOLD analysis project Ga0307517, IMG submission 194515) | Populus trichocarpa ectomycorrhiza microbial communities from riparian zone in the Pacific Northwest, United States - 23_EM | ecosystem: Host-associated > Plants > Roots > Unclassified | place...
AGTTTGATTCGCGGAGGACGCGGGCGGCGATGTCTGGAAAGGTGGCGGCAATGGTGAGGGCGTCTGGATGAGGGGAAGGGGACTGGCGAGGAGCAAAAAAGCGACGTTGGGCACCTGGAAGGGAGGGCGGCCCCTTTTTAACAGGAGGGGCCGTCCCACTCGCAACAAGTTGGGGGGAAGGAGGCTTCCCAGCTGTGCTTTTGCTCTTGCCACCCGAGCCTGAGCCGGAGGCAGCTTGCGCGTAGGAGGGGGAGGGGTGTGCGTCGGGGTGGAGGTGGCCTGGGGTGAAGGAGTCAAGGTCGTATCTTCCTTTCCAGAACTCCCCGGCCTCGTACGAGTTGGGATGGGGCTTGGCGTACTTCTCGGGGTCCCCGAACGCCTTGCCAAGCCTCGTATCGTAGAATGGTATGAGGTATTTAGGGTCGTCAGCCGCGGCTGAGGGTGGTGTGGGCGGTGCTTGGGCCCTTTCTTTTCCATTTTTCGAGGGGGGAGGGCCGGCAGTTGGGGGGGGTTGGGGTACATTCTGTTGAGGGGGGGCAAGTGCCCGGGGGGCAGGGATTGGGGCTGACACACGATGTGACAGGTCGCGTATGGATGCTTGGAGATCGGCGATCCCCGGAGCGGTTTGTTGTTCTTGGGTGTGGGGGAGGTTCGCGAGTTGAGAGGAGATGTCATGGAGCTCCTCCCTAAGATTCTCGTTTTCCTCGGAGATGGTTGCGACCGCTTGGGTTACCCCGCTCAGCTCATGTGAGACGGTCACCAGGCCTTGTACGAGCTGGGAGAGGAGAACGATCGTGATGGACTCGATTGGGAGGGTGCCGGCCTGCGCGTCTGGGCTGAGGTCCGGGAAGTCTTGGTTGCTGAGCCGTAGGGCGCTCCTCGCCTGGGCGAGTTGCCTCATCATGACCTCGATTGGGTGATCGGTCGAGGGGGTTCCTGAACGCGACGGGAGAGGGGAGTTGAGGGCTGAGAGCCTACCGAAGGCTGAGTTCCCTGGGGGGAGGTTGTGGGGATTCGCCATGGCGACGAGTGGGCGAGGAAAAAGTGGGAGAGGGGTTTGATCCAGACGCAAAGCGGGGTAGAGTTGAGATTGTATGTGAAATGTGAGGGGGGGGGAAAGAGTTTGCGAGAAGCGTGGTCCTATCCCTTGGTCGTTTTTTTTTTTTTTTTTTGTAATCATGCGTTCATTGTTTTTAGGTACAAAAAGCCTCATGCAGCGCTAGCTATGGAGAGAACAAAACCTATAAAATCAAAAACAAATAACAAAAGAAAGTTACAGCACCGGTAAATATCCACTATCGCGCAGGTTTCTCCTCCGCCGGGCCATCGGCCACATGTAAAAAGAAAGGCACAAACTAACAACTTAGTCGTCTAGAAAGGAAAGCCTACGTAAGACAAAGGAGAGAAAACCCAACGTTCCTATACCTCAGCCAACGAAAAAACACGAAAGACCGGGGGGGGCACCCTGGGGGGTGAGAGAGAGAGGGGTGGGGAAGAGGAGGGGGTGGTGGGTGGGAACATCGAGGGGGGAAATCCCGTGGAGGTGACGCCTATGAAGGAGGCGAGTCTTTTTAGCAGAGGGAGGGATGACCAAAGTGGGGCTTCAGGACCGACATCAGTGACGCCTCCTATCCCTTGGTCGGAACCAAGCGCCTTATATAGGCATCTTCTCACAACCCTAACCCTGGTGACTCATCACCTTGCGCTACATAAACCTCTATGACTCGTAGTCAGTCATAGCGCGAAATCCATCGATGACTCATATGAGTCATCGCACAACATTCCGTTAACCAATCGAAACCTATAAACCAACTCATGTGCTTGAACGAGTCACATGCGTGAAACCCATGACTCATAGTATGAGTCATGTGCGAAAATCATTACATCATATGACGTCACAATCGTGAGTCATGAAACAATCAACCAATCATAATATAACAATGACTCGCGAGTGCGTAGTCATGTGAGAACTATGAGTCAAGCGACGTCATAGTGTAAAATCCAACATACCTTATGACTTATAAGTATGAGTCATGTGAAATCTGCCTTGCTTAGTCACAATTTGTGACATTATCAGAGCTGTTCTTGGTGGAAGTTAAACATCTGGGGCGAGGTTTTCGGTAGTGGGAGTGTCTCTGTGGCGTTGAAACTGGGCTTGGTTATTTCTTTCTAAAGTGTTTCTGGTACTGGGATTTTTTCCAATAGCCCGCAGCGTAGATAGCTAGTTACTTCGACCGGTGGAGTGCCAGTGGGCAAGTGATTAGTAAGGAGGGGCAAGGATCATGAGTATAAAAGGAAGAGGAGAGGCAATGCAGACAAGACACGGAACACACGACACGCGCCAGAGGAAAATGACATGTTCATAGACGACTCCAATCTTGTCTTCGATTGATAGTTTTGTCTTTCTTGACGGGTTCTTTTATCATCGTCATCGTTTGATTTAACCCTACCGTTTGTGCGAGCAGCGATTGCCCACATTGGTACTGTTTCGTTTCCTGATAGCGATATCATTTCCGCGTTGAATTGGTTTCCTTCTTTTCCTTGCATTAGAGCTAGTTTTGCTCACCGGAGAATACTATCTGCCTGGACCAAAGTCATTGTTTCAGTACTCGTACTGGCAATAGACACACTTTGAGAAGGCAAGGAACCATGGGTCGGAAGCGGTAGGGATATATCCTGCTGATCAATAATAAACCAGGGTCCCGTACCTTTATGTTACCGCATCCTCTACTTAAAAACTGGCTAAACTTGTCTTCCAGCAAACGTGGTATTGCAAGAGAACCCCCAGATACAAACGAATTTCAAAATTCTCATATCATTCCGAGAACGACTAGCCATTAGAAATGCTTCTCTAACCCACTCCTTCTTATATTTTGGTGGAAACAACTGCGGTAAGAGCTTACAATGTCCTGAGAGGGAGATCCAATAGAGAGTTATCAAAAAGACTCATGTCGCCTGTTGTCGTCAATAGGGATTGTTCTTAAGGTACAGGGAAGGGTATGAGGACTTTATGAAGGCGGGTCTAGTACACGATTCTGGGGCTCCAATCTGGTACTACAACACACTGGGGTAGGAACCAAAAGATCGCAACACTTGGGGGCAAAACAAGGAAGAGGGAGATGATCGACCTAGTGGGGGGTGAAAAGCGATGAGGTTATGGAACATTTTGAAACCACTTTGTTCCATAAAATTCGTGGATCCTTCATGATACAAGTAGCTGTCTAAAACTGATCTTGGTTAGCTGAATATAACATGGGCGGCTTCAGACTACAGAATGGTCGAGTACCTGTACTTCTTCACTAAATCTTCAACTAGCATGTTGTGTTTGCTTAACTGGGGTTTTATTTTCTAAAGTGTTTTTCGCTCTAACTCACTCCCAAGAAAATCGATCATACCCTTGTACTCTGGGGGCTAAATTATTGGAATAGGCTGGGGGCAGACGTCCGTGGGGAGAAAAAAATAAACTGCGTGGTTAGGCCCCCTCGTTGTCTCAGCTATAGAGGATGCAGGTGAATGGTCAACGGTATTTTTCTTTCAAGCATGACCAGGTCTGGGCTCTGATCTGGTGTATGATAGTTAAATACGGTGCTTTTTGTTGAAATTCTTGGTATATTTCTTATATATATTCAACACACTACCGTGTATTCTTTTACTTAGTTTGTGTTTCGGCTCCACCTGTCCACCGCTTACATTACGACAGCTACGATGTATATTATCTTATTTTATTGTTTATTTCAGGATAATATCTCGGGATTTAACATGTGCTTTCCAATCTGGTGTTTAGGATTTTACGGTTGTTTATGCATCTCTTATGCACCATTCTTGGTCATAATATTTCTAATAATCGCTCCACACCCTTTTGTTCTCACGCACATTATTTGGGATTTACTTGGTTGGATTTCAGGGTCAAACATGTTCGCACTTATCTTTCTTACATTGTTTTCCCTATATTTCTCTTGTGCATATGGACGCACACTTTTCTATAAATAAGGTGCTACGGCCCACCTGGCTAGAAGAATTAAGAACCAGAACTCCTACCAATCCCTTCTTCAACTCCTCACTCAGGGTGCCTCACAACGCACCTCGTACTTGTGAAGTATTATCCACATGGAATAGATTGTGACGCATTCACATTTTGAACACTTTTCACCGTCTTCTACTATTTCTTCTTGTTCCCATGCTTTCCCCCTTTTCCCGCAATTGTCCAAGTGTTTTTTAAAATGACGGGAAATACAGGCCACCAAGGTTTGACCTGTTGGCTGGGATTTGAGCGAAGCCTTGTGTAGAAACGGTTCGATATTGCTAGTACTGTGGTCTTCATGGCAGAGCTAGCTTCACAAATAAATCCGATTGTCCACAGCCGTTGCAGGACCCCCTTCTCTACGTAGCTATTGTATTTCACCGGCACTCTCTCCGGCACTCTCTCCTGCACTGTCACACTAGCATATACAACTCGGTGAATGGTGCGAAAGGCGGGGTAGCGGTCAAGGAAAGGCGGGGTAGCGGTGAGAAAAAGAGGTGTAAATCGGTCAGAGCTTGACCGATGCAATGAGGGGTAAGAGGATAGCGCCAATGGGACCATATGGTATCATGTTAGTGGGAAGACTATGAGAGCGAGGAGATCTGGGCTTTTGTACTTAAGGGTTCGGTTCAAGCACAAGTGTAGAAGACAAGTCAGTGAATAGTTTGTTCCTCTCCTACGTCTTTTGATTCTCTCCTGGGCTTCTTTATATACGATTGGTAGTTGTTCGGAAAAAGATAAGAGTAGCCAGGCAGCTGAGTTTTTATGGTACCCGGGACTCCATGGAGGTGCATGAAGGTGGAGACGAAGCAAGCATAGGACTAAAATCTAGGATCTGATTGCATGCACCGGTACAGTATTCACTCATTATAGGGGAAATGATGAGAGCTACTGATGCGCTTTGTTGGATGTATCTTTCAGGCTGCCTGAAACAGAAAAATTCAGAACCTGGTACACAAAGGCTAAATTTGGCCACACTCAATCAGGTTTGGTCAGAAACTCTCATTTTTGATCACCAGGATGCCTAAATCGCTCGGCACTCACAGCGCGTCAGGACATACCGGGCGAATTCCAGTGGTCGAAACTGTGCCGGGGAAGGCTTAATGTATCGCAGCCCGAATTTCAGAATTTCATGCCGCCCAAGAGGCGGCCCGGTTAGTCTACTCGTTTGGCATGTATCATAATATTATAATAATCTAATATTCGGGAGAAAAATAGTGGGGCGAAACCTAGAATAGGCAATAAACCAAAACCATTTGTGGCACCGCGCACGACATACCATCGTACCCTAGGATAGCAATTACTGGAAAGTATCTGACAAATTGAGCTTCAAGGCTGGTCTATCCAGGGAGTTGTAGTCGAGTATCGCATTGGCATAGTTTTCGATTAATCGTCCCTACCCAAGTACTTGAACTTCTACCAGGCAAACTCTTGCGATTCGCTATCTCTGCCCGTGGTGAGTACCTTGGTCAAATGTGCAATAGGAAGTCGATAGAAGTGCTAGGGACTTGTACTACATCGCTTTACTAAGAAAAAAAGTATGATAAAAGAAACAAATTTCTTTTCCTTCTATTGTCTTTATTCTTTTTTCTTTTTCTTGCCAGCCCCCCTCCATTTCGCCTCTGCTACCCGCCGATCGCCAACCTTTAAGGTCTAGAGTCGGATTCTACCACCTCGTAGCAGGATTGTTAAACCCCACAGCCCTATTGATGAGGGCTAAGGGCCCGTTTACCTAACCGTCTAGTTCTCACATTTTGGTGGGGAAACTAGACGGTGGCGTCTCAACGAGGAACATATTCCGATAGACGTGGCAAAACTTTTTACTCTCTTTTCAACGGTCTAATATTCTTGCTGCTAGACGGTCAAACCCTGACGCTGCTCAACAGGTCGTTTTGCAACCACCGTCTATCAACACCACTCATACATCATGCACGCAATCGCAAGAATAGCCACCAATCAGCTCAAATCTTTTTCTGCAAATAGCAATTTGTTCTCTCAAGACCCAGAGTGAGTTCAGAGACAAAATTCCTATCCTCTGTCTGTCAGGAGACATTGTTGGTCAGTCTACTATCTCAGTTGCCGAGCACTGTTGCGAGCCGGAAGCTACATGGCTGCACACCTCCCATCAATTAATCAAATTTTTCACACTAAACTACACTAGACAGTATCCCTTAAGCTGTTGAGACATTCAGTCCAGATTGAAATGTGTAGCACTAACTCATTTGGGTAGTTGGGAGCAAATCTGCGCGGGATTGCTCTTTTCCATCATGGCCATACTGAACAGTACAGATTTTGAGGTATTCTGAGCACTACACCACTTTCAGATCGTCAGGTTTTTTCTATCACGATGGCTTAAATGGGTTAGTGCTACACATTTCAATCCGGACTGAATGTCTCAACAGCTTAAGGGATAATTAGGTAAACACACACCTATCCATTCACCCTACACACCTCCCACCGTTTAACCTTCCTTGACGGTCGGCACCGTCTCCGGTTGCTAGACGGCCGTCTATAGGTAAACGGGCCCTAAGTTCTTCAATCTCCCAGTTCCCATAGGCCAGGATTTTTTAATTCTCCTGCCCCACATGACGGATTGTTCAATAATAACTGATTGTCAGCATGGATTGAACTCCTGGGCTCCCGCTAATTGCGCAGGAGTGTTAACCACTGCGCCAGCTAGGTATTTCATGAATTGTCAACCTGGGAACTAATATTTATCCTACTGGAAGGCCAATTTGGGATTTTAATGCCAGTGGGTGGGCAGTGTTTCTCTTCCCGAGTTGCGGGTAGATTTCAACCGAGGTGTTTAATAAGATTCTCCGTGGTTTAAAGCTGAATCAGTGCTTTGTCCACTTGTTACTCTAGTGCCATATGACTAGCAAAGCCCCACTCGAGACTTCGGGCCTCCGCCCCCAGTGTACCATCTCACAATAGCCTTCTGCTCGTTCTAGTGTTTTGTGAAGGCTTCTTTCTTTTCCGTTCTTTTTCTCTTCTTTCTTGCTTGCGTGCATTCCGCCCGGCTTTCTAGGGATGCCACACTTTTGCCGCGCGGGGTCCGCTCCGGCTAACTTGGTTCTTAGGAATACTTGTCCGAATGCCAAGATCAGTGACTTACAAGAGGCAGCTGAATGTAAGGGTTTTTACTCTACATGGCCAAGAAACAGGGCCCCCCGTGCTGCTCTTGTAGCCCAATTCTCCCAACACATTATGGGCTTAGCTGAACAAATTCTGGCGAGAGCGGAACTATTGTTTGGGAATACGTGAATGAAAAGCAAACAAACAAAGGTTGCAGAATAAGATGCTCATAAGAAAGGGCGTTCTTAATGACAACAAATATGAGATGGTGGGTCGAGCAGCCTTTGGATTACGAGACCTCGTCTATTCTCAGTTGATGCGACTCCTTTTTGTTCCTAATGGAAACATTTATCCTTTTTCGACGGCTTGAAAGGAGCAGAGAGCCGACATAGACAATCCCTTCGGGACCCCTCAGCTGGTGCTCCTATTCTCCAGAAAGGTCTGGGACACTGGCTACCATCCTAGGCGTCGCAAGCTATCGCGGGTGTTTCCACTTCTCCTTCTGATATTGATTCTTTTCAGAATAAACTCAAACTCCTCCAGCCCCGTCGCCCACCAACTCAATGTGGAGAATTTTGTTCATTTGCTCCACTGGATTAGGGAGTTGAATAGTGGGATTAAAATGATGTTACTTGGTACCTCCCAGGAAGCAGTCATACGATGGATTGGGGAGTTTCCAGATTCAAAACTCGGCGCAGGAGTTCACTGTGGTGGCTAATGTAAACAGATGAGTAGGGGTTGGGAGGTTTATGTCGATGGGATTCCAGAGGTCTGGGATAATTATGACCCTGGCGTGTAGAGCCTTGTGCATAAGGTCCGCATGCAGAGGCAAGCTACGTATTCCGAACAAGCCACGCATTTTTGAAGAGTGAACCGCTTCGCCAAGCTGCGCCGATAGTTGAGCGCCGTCTGTAACTTCCGGAGCTTAAACCGAGTCTGCACCAGATGAACATTAACCTAGGTTGAGAATATTCTGAAACGCGGTTCGCAGATCCGGTAGGCTTTCGATATTTTGGAGATTCTCATATGACATTAGTAATCATGCCTAGCCTGCGAGTTACCCGCCTAAGCAATAAAACAAAAATTGGGGGCTGCCGGGACCTATGTTGAGAAATGACTTAGATCGCAATCCTTGTGGGATTTGCAGTTGGGGAAAATCTAAGGTGTCCCCAGCGATAATCTTGGACAACTGTTCGAACTATTGATGGACATTCAGAAAACCATATCGACGTTCGACACCTCTGATGGAAGTCATTCGGCAGCATTTTTTCTGATTACGGGTGAGATACAACGAAGGGAAAGGGATATATGGCCAATCGCAACATGAAACTTTTGTCACGTTTGTGTACAAACCTGATCAGATGAGGCAAGCTTACTCAGTGATTGGGGGGGGGTTAGACGTGACATATAGAAACGATATCTGGGGACCTCGTCTGTTGGGCAGGCCATTTCGCTTATCACTATACTAGCGCAGCAACTGACACCGCCAGACCACCGACCACATCAGAAACACCACCGACACCACCGACACCAGCACCAGCATCTTCACAGACACCACTGGCACCACCGGCACTAGCACTAGCTATAGTTAATCACCGGCACCGCATCCGCTGCCACCACCATCATCATACCTTGCCCCGCCCTGTGGGGACCTATATTACCTGATAGAATATGCTAGAAGAATACCGGGAGTTTAACCACGGAGTTTTGTACCCGGTGAAAGGTGCGAGAGGCGCGGAAATGAGGGGTAAGAGGATGATGCGATAAGAGCTCGAAATGAGGTGATCATATTGGGAACACTCCGGGGTGAGTAATTCTGGTTTTTATTCTTTGGGGTCTTATTCGCGCACATTTTAGAAGTCAAGTTAACGAATAGATTTTGCCTCCGATACATTTTTGATCTCGTCTCCCGTGCTTCTTGGTTATCTGCGGGTAGTTATCCCCAATTGACCAAACTATCACCTTCACAAACGCCGCCATCACCATCATTACCACCCTCATCGCTACCACCATCATCACCACCCTCATCACTATCACCATCATCACCACAGTGAACACCACCGACCCAGCTATCACCACCACTGACAATACCACCAACACCACTGGCGTTACCACCAGCTCTCTGTGTATACAATGGCGGGTTGGGGTTGGCAGCTTGCAATTTCGATTGGAGCCTCCACACTGCAGCCTTCCCTGCCTGCCAAGAATGCGCGACTGCTGCATGGCGGGCGTTGCCAGCTACATTTGAATTTGCATGCTTCCTCGCCAGGAGTATCCTCACCGTTTCCTCATGACCACATATCGCAGCTTGTATGAGTGGTGTTCGTTCCCCATTTTCACAAATATTTGGATTGACATCTTCCTTTTTCAGTAGTAGTTGTGCTACTTGATTGCGGCTGAGAGACATGGCTACCCAGAGTGGTGTTTTCCCAACATTTCATTGCATATTGAGGATTATATGCTCTTGTTCCAATAGGCGCTGAAGGATTGGATCGTGCTCATCGACAGCACCATAGATGAGGGTGGCTGGCGGACATTGTCTTGGGTATTAGGGTTGGGCACTCCCCCTCCCAGAAGGTTGCCTACCACTGAATCGTGTCCATTCCCCACTGCCCAGGAGAGTGGTATTCTTCCTCAATTGCCCTGCATATCGGGCTTAATACCACCAGATCCTAGAAGCAGTTCCAGTGTTCCCAACTGTCCGGGAGCCGGGAGGGGCTCCGCGTGGGGGATGCCAAGAGTCCCGGACGGGACGGGACGGCTATCGGTTGCTAATCCGAGTCGGCCTAAGGGCAGGACAGCAGTGTTTGTGCGGGACGGTGTGCCCTACAGGGTGGGATATGTTAGCTCAGGGCAGGGGGTGGACGGCGGGGGACTTTAGGGGACGGCCGGGGACGGCCGGGGACGGCATGAGTGATGTCTCACGATATGAAAATGATTCGTTTGCAGGTGTATGATTTCAGCTTGGCTAGTACAGGAGGCCCAAGCGCTGGGACTACAGCCCGCTACAGTCCGTCCGGTCCACACCTTCCTGGCCGTGGTCGGTCCTAGCACCCCCAAACAAGACCGATTATGGCCCGTAGCCCGTCCCGCCCTCCCCCGAAGACGGGCGGACTAGACGGTTGGGAACACTGAGTAGCTCCACCAATCCACTATACACCCTCTCGGCCGCTAACGAAACCAGGGTTCGGCTTCCCGAATCCTGGGCATTTCCGTCAACGTCCCTGTGCTGCAACAGCACCCTGACCACTTCAACAGGCCCCATCCTTGCTGCCCAAAAGAGTGGTGTTCGGTTATGGGCCTCGCTGGTATTCGGGCTGGCGTCCCCCCGCCGCAATCGTGAGCTCGCCACCATGAGTATTGCAGTTTGATTCCGCCCACCAGATTGGTCTTTGGCTTCAATTTTCGGCCAAATCCAAATCCTAGAGGATCCCCACCGCTCTATCATGCTCATTCCCGGCAGCCGATGATAGTGGTGTTTGGAAATCCTTGTCTGCCTTATTGGGCGAGGTGTTTCTGGGTCGCAAGAGGAGCGCCACAGTGTCATACTGCCCTTCCCCAGCAGCCCATTAGATAGGTGTCCGGCCCGTCATGCCTCGCATAGTCCGGTCGGCATAGTCCTATCCCAACCGCCGTGTCAGCATGTAAAGGCAGAAACTAGGTCGGGGCAGCCAATAAAAATAATTGGTAAGCGTGACTAGGCCTGCTTAGCAGTAGGCGGATGACAGCTTCCGACGAGTGATGGGTGCACTAACCTTGAGAATGGAGGAGGGGGAAGTTCGGGGGGGGGTACAAAACAGGTGTGGGGTTAGCGGATGGCATGAGGGGTTGACACGGGGGGGACCAGTGTTCCCTAGCGTCAATTCCGTCCTTCTCCGGGTGCGGGCGGAACGGACGGCACTACCGGAAAGGGTGCCCGGGACGGACGGGCGGGGACCGGAGGTGTCCCAGGCGGGGCAATTTGGCGGGTAACTCCGGATGACAGGAGGGCCGTGCCCTGCAGGTGATAAACAGGCCCTACAGGTAAGTGGCGAGGACTGCAGATGACGGGTTTGGCGGTGACCGGTGAGGACTGGAGGTACGGTTCGGAGGTTTCCTATCCGTCGAGGGCTGCAGGGGCCTACAATCATCCTGTTAGACGGCAGTCTTTCCCAATGGACGGATGCTCTTGCCTTACAGTTTGAGGAAAATTCCAGGGACTCCCGGGAGTGTAGTCCTGGCGGTGCCTATAGGGCGGGCGGGACGCTTGGGAACACTGGGAAAGATGGAAATTGGGGGAAAGATAGGGAGCGCGGGGAAGAGGAAAAGCAGGGGGGAAATCTGGAGGGGGGGGGATAATGAGAAGCGAGTGAAGGATGAGAAGCGGGGAAAAGACGTGGGGTGGATGAAGATGTAAGGAGGGGGAAAGATGAGAAGTGGGAAAAGTAGAAGCGGGGACAGAAGAGAGGCAGGGGGGGGGGCGAGATTGGGGTGTAAAGTAGTGAGATTGTACGCAAACCAAAGGAGAAAGGAGTGGAGGAAGGTTAAGGAAAGCGGGATGAGAAAGGAAGTGAAAAAACGATCAATTAGCCCGGCAGCTGAGCTTTGACAATTTCCCCCATTTTATTTTCCCATTCGTCTAAAACAAGCACGATTCATGAATGAAAGGCGATGTGGAGATGATGCCTGAATATGTTACGCACCCTCGATTGTTGTCACAAACACTCAACATGATCCGCAACTCTGGCAACACTTTAGAACCCTCTAGTACCTGAGACTAAGTAAATCCCCGTAAAAAAATATGCTTCTCGTACGACGAAAAGATCAGTCTGGTTTGATATAGGAGCAAAATGTCATTTAAGACCAATGATCAACCTGGAGCTTGAACGTGAATACTCTTGCCCTCCTCTACCACTTACTGCCGCCCTACCTATCACTCGACTTTAGCGGCGCCTCTAAGGGCCCGTTTACGGATCCGTTGCGTTTCGAGATTTTGGTGGAGAAACTAGACGGTGGCGTCTCAACCATCACATATTCCGTTAGACGTGGCAAAACTGTTTGCCCTGTTTTTCAACCGTTTAATATTCTGGGTGTTAGACGGTCAAATCAGGACGCGGCTCAAGAGGTGGTATTTCAACCACCGTCTACTGGTACCACATAAATGCCACCAACCTTCCATTCCTGCCATAACAAGAGCAGCTATGAGTGCGCTCTCTTTTCCTTGCACAATTAGCAATTCCCCTTCTTATATTTAGGGCAAGTTTAATAACAAAATTCTCATCTTTTGATTGTAAGAGAGAATTGTTGGTCAGTCCAATATCTCGGTTGTCCAGTACTGTGAGACCTGGTTGCACACCTAACGTTTGTGGATCACACTTTTCACACTACTACACACTGTATTAGGTAAACACAGACCCATCAATTTTCCCTACTGCCCTTCAACCGTTTAGCCTCCCTTGACGGTTAGCACCGTCGCAAGTTGCTTGATGGCGGTCTATTGGTAAACGGGCAATTAGTCGCGTTGATCCTTCCTCACAAGGTCCCTGATTTTTCTCCAAAGTTCTTTGAATTTCACGAGCAGGGTTCCGCTTGAGCGTGCCGACAACAAACCTAAAGGTGCGGGGTCTCCCAAATCAAGGGCCGGGTGGCGAATCCGGGATGACAGTGGATTCCCCGGAGGTAACCATGTGGGTGGGGGCTGGAGGCATAATCGTAACACACTCGCCAGAGCACATGAGGCCATACTTACTAAGGTCATTTTCAAGCTCTTGGCGGAAGATGCCTGAGAGACTAACGTCATTTACCTAGTAACCGCTCTTCACCGGGATGCGGCTCCCCATGGCAACCACTGGAAAATCAAATGTATATTTTAATATCTGCATAAATAGTAGTGATACCATATTGAAAGTCTGTTACAAAGTACGTTTAAATATGGAGAATCAGAATATGAAGTTTTCAATTAATAATAAAAAATAATGCCTCTTGAATACTGACTTTATTCCAAACTAGAACATTTAGCAGAGTGCGTACAATTGAAGTCAAGAAAATTGAAACCAACCACGGAAGCAACAGTTTGAGCAGGTAATAAGAGCTTATAGATCATGTATTTGATGGATGAACAGCTTTGGTATTTATTTGCAGCTATTATGGGGGGGTATTGTGACTTTAAAAAAGAGTATAGTTAAATATATATGCTATAAAGTGGAGGAGATGATATCTAATGATAGGGTTTATGTAAAGTTCCAATACTTTGCAATATATGTCAATAAGGTAATCCAAGATACGATAAAAAATTTCAAGGCTGTTAGTTAAGTCTTACTAGTTTTATTCTCTGATGATTGGAGAGTAATTTCAGAAGAAATTCTACTTTTCAGTCTTGACCATGCAAGCTACACATGTACGATAAGGCTAAAACCTGTTTGATATACTCTAGTCCTATAGGTAAAGCTATTATATGAGTTTTAGTCTATTTGGGCTATGGGGTCAAGATATTTCACACAGCAACTCTAAAGACACACAATTTTACTCATAATTAACAGTATTAGTAGATGTATAGGATGAAATCTCTAAATTCCAAAGCGGCAACAGACTAAAACTCATATACGAGCTTTACCTATATGACTAGAGTATATCAAATAGGTTTTAGCCTTATCCTGAATGTGTAGGTTGCATGGTCAAGACTAGAAAGTAGAATTTCTTCTGAAATTACTTTCCAATCATCAGAGAATAAACTAGTAAGACTTAACTAACAGCCTTGAAATTTTTTATCGTATCTTGGATTACCTTATTGACATATATTGCAAAGTATTGGAACTTTACATAAACTCTATCAGTAGATATCATCTCCTCCACTTTATAGCATATATATTTAACTATATTCTTTTTTAAAGTCACAATACCCCCCATAATAGCTGCAAATAAAGACCAAAGCTGTTCATACATCAAATACATGATCTATAAGCTCTTATTACCTGCTCAAACAGTTGCTTCCGTGGTTGGTTTCAACTTTCTTGCCTTCAATTGTAAGCACTCTGCTAAATGATCTAGTTTGGAATAAAGTCAGTATTCAAGAGGCATTATGTTTTATTATTAATTGAAAACTTTATATTCTGATTGTCCATATTTAAAAGTACTTTGTAACAGATTTTCAATGTGGTATCACTACTATTTATGCAGATATTAAAATATACATTTGATTTTCCAGTGGTTGCCATGGGGAGCCGCATCCCGGTGAAGAGCGGTTACTAGGTAAATGACGTTAAGAAGTTGCTGTCAGTGCGCATCAGTTGTACGGCTGTCGCTAGTCAGCCCTGGAATATCTTGACAGAGGGAGGTCAATCAAGGACCAGGGCCAGCTTCCGCAAATGCCTGACTGCTTGAAGTGTTATTATCTCACATTCCATTGCCAAGGTCATTGTAGTAAGCATCGATTCGAGCGATTGCTGCCTCAATCTGTCTCGGAGCATCCATTGGGTCTTCGCTTGCAATTCCCTCAAAGTAGGTGATGGTGACATTAGCTATATCCGGAGTGAGGTACTGATCGGCTGGCGCCGCCGGGCACGCCGGTTGGGACAAAGTACATTCAATTTTTGCTATGGTGGCTTCCACCTAGTGGTTCAGTTGAGGGAGGGCTGGGGAGGTAGCGGGAGTGTACTGAGCGTCTTCCTTAGAATTCTTGGGTTACTTGCCTGAGTTGTTACCCGAGGATGAGGAACTAGGATTCATTTTGTGCTGACATTACTTTGTGGATAGTATCAAATTGGTGTCGCAGTCTACTGGCAGGATTGGATATTGGTTCAATGGATCCCGGCCTGGCCATGATCCAAGATGTCAGTATATAGAGTGTTGTGGTTATGGGTCTTGAAAAAGACAGTTATGATGGACATGTAGGATAAAAGTTTGAAGGTCTGAAAATATTACAGTGAGTGCCCGCTGATGCTTATTTCACCAGCGATTAGAAAAGATTTTTTTAAGGGAGGATTGAAAAACTCCCCTGATATTGCTAAAGCATGTGGGGTCAATCTCGCAATCCCCGAGAGGAGTTGATACTTGAAGTTTGTAAACGGCGAAAGCTGGCCAGGACTTGCACAGTGGTCCATTGGAAACATTTTTAGTATTCAAGCGGTTAATATTCCGGAAGAGAGCACTTGAAAGTACACTGTAGCCAAAAACGAGACGGTTTGATGTTTTTCTATCCTCCGGGGTGAATTAGGTCCCAGTCTTGGCATTTGCAACTTCCGGAATCGTCAGAATCTGATACAGCAAATAAAGCTCCAAGTCAGTAACAAGATCGAAATTGTCAATCACTGGGTGGAGCTTGATCCACATGATGGGAGAACAAAAGCGAGATAGTACATGTGGTAATATGCGATGGGAATATGTGCACCAAACTCAGCCGCGGATCTGATAACAGAAAGGAGTGAAGATCTCAAATTCTCGCAACGCTTGTTCACTCAATAATATGACAACCATAGTTGAGCTATATAATACAGTTATTGAGTTCACCGATTACCATTGTGTTGTTATAACATAATTTATGGCCATGCGGCTCTTCGCCGGGAAGTGGCTCACCATCGCAACCACAGGAACATCAAATGTATATTTGATTATCTGCATACAGTGTACTGGTAACATATTGAAAATTAGTTAAATAGTACTTTTGAATATGGAGATTCAGGATCTGGTATTTTCATTTGATGATAAAGGACTCTTCTTCTCGTATATTAACTTTATTATGAACTGGTTCAAATAGCATTCTTTCTACAATGGTAGTAAAGAAAATTGAAACCAACAGCAAATAGGATAGTTTAAGCATGTAATAAGATCTTATAGGGGTAGTAATTGATGTGAAAAGTGTTTTATTATTGGTATGTAGCTATGTTGGAAGATGTTGTGACGGTAAAAACAAGAATAGCGAAATATATAGTCTATAAACTGGATAAGATGATATCGGCCAATGGGGTTCACCTAAGATTCCCATACTTTCTGATATACTTCAATTAGGTAATTCAAGATATGATATAAACTTTCAAGCCGGTTGGTAAAGCCAGGCATATTGTATTCCAAGTTTATTAGAAAGTAATTTATCAGGAAATAATATGCTTTGGCTAGAACCATGAAGGCTACATATGCCGGATCAGGCTAAAAGCTGAGTTATATTATCTACTAATATATTTAAAGCCATGGCAGAAGTCTTAGTGAGATTGGGTATTGGGATTGGGAGATATTGCATCTGAACTCCAAAAACACTGAATTTGGTCTTGATGTTAGGCGTTTTTACAGTTGAGATGCGAAATCTCCAAATCCCAATACCCAATCTCACTAGAATTTCTTAGACAGTTTGAAATATATTAGTAGATACTATAACTCAGCTTTTAGCCTTATCCTGCCTATGTAGCCTTCATGGTTGTAGCTAAATGGTATTATTTCCTACTAAATTACATACAAATAATTATAGAATAAAATTTGCAAGACTTAACCAACTGCCTTGAAAGTTTATCTCATATCTTGAATTACTTAATCGAAGTATATCAGAAAGTATTGGAATCTTAGGTAAACCCCATTAGCTGATATTGTTTTATCCAGTTTATAGAGTGTATATTTCGCTATTCTTGTTTTTACCGTTACAACATCTTTCACCATAGCTACATACCAATAATAAAACACTTTTCACATCAAATACTTGCCCTATAAGATCTTATTACATGCTTAAACTATTCTATTTGCTGTTGGTTTCAATTTTCTTTACTGCTATTGTAGAAAGAATGCTATTTGAACCAGTTCATAATAAAGTTAATATACGAGAAGAAGAGTTCTTTATCATCAAATGAAAATACCAGATTCTGAATCTCCATATTCAAAAGTACTATTTAACTAATTTTCAATATGTTACCAGTACAATCTATGCAGATAATCAAATATACATCTGATGTTCCTGTGGTTGCCATGGTGAGCCACATCCCGGCAAAGAGCCGCATGGCCGTAAATTACGTTAATGAGAAATAACAAATACTATAAAAGAAGTATCCTGTGAGGAACAAAATGAACAATGAAAGAACAGATAATAGGCAGTCAAGTCAACCAGTAATGAGTATGAAAAAAGAAAGTGTTGAAAGGGGTATTTGGGAGGAGAAAGAAACTCTATTTGGGATGAGTTGGAAACCAACACTACATCTGGCTATTATCATACCATTCTGCAGGAGCGAATCACTGATATCAAGTACCCCGGTAGGCTAACTCTTGGAAAAACAAGCCAGTCAGGAATTATGAATAGTAGCAATTGGCTTTCAAAAAATATTGATAGTCTCTTGCTTTCAGAATAGGACTATGAAACTGAGGAAAAGTTGTTGGTCTAAATATAAGAACAAGAATTGGTAAGAAGAGCAGCAATTACAAAGCAGTCCTAGCAAGGAGAACTATCACTCATCCTGCTCAGGGTGACCAAGTACACTAATTGATTGCCACACTCAGCATCGATAATAACACTACAAGTAGTACTCGAAAGGGCTGTCTATTTTCAGTCACTTCTGCCTGGTTACAGGTATAACAGGGAGTGGGAATTCTTACCTTAGGCACTGGTAGCCCTCTACACACCCACAGCATACGCTTCTACTTTGATTGTAGTAATAATGCTATGGTATTGGCAAACACACTAGGTGAGAGTAGTTTTGCCCTTGAGGGCAGAAGCTTGAGTAAGTCTGTGTTCAATACTGGAGAAGGCGAGCAGTCCATTTGGTTGCCTCCACATGCTCCACCTCCATGGTGGCGTATTCGCCTGCCTCCTCCACCGGCTTCTCTTCCACCTCCCAGCTGGCATATTCGCACACCTCCTATTCTTCAACGTCTGGCTTGAGTTCAATGGGGGCATGGAGAAATGAGGCTCCAAAATTTAGTACGAAAGAGACTCGACAACTGCTACCATCTATAATATGGGATTGGTCTTTGATCATTGGGCCCTATGTTGTCGGCCCTTGGCATCCACGCAATAGATACTGGTCCATCAGTGGTCCCATCTTCCATAATTCGATATGTATCTCTCCCTTTAAGTTGAGCCTCTTCACTTCTATCCCAATCACATTTTTCACTTGCCCGCAAGAGTTTACCAACCATCATGAGTTGGCACATATTAAGGTACTTCTGGACTGTGAAACAGCACATTCCATCGAAACAGTTTGCCAATCCTTTGTTTCTGTGCCAACAAGATAGGGTTTCCAAGCCGGGTCCACTTCTTTATGTTTTATTATCCCTTTATACACTGTTAGGTCCATTCTGCCCATTTCTTTAAACAATATCATATTTCTTATCCGCATATCAAACCAGAATCCCCAGTTACTGCTTGCCATCTCATTCAGCAGTAGGCATTTCTACTCATTTGTAACGGGTTTCTTCCTGAATAATGAAAATAGAATAAGATTAGTGATAGACCTACTCCGGCCAGGGCAGAGGGAGGCTTCAAGGGTGTGCCACTAAAATATAATAATTCAAGCATTAGTTGGAAAAAGATTACTCTTCAACCAAGTTGTAATAATTGTGATTAGCTCAAAGGAAATGATTCTGGGATATATAATATTAAAAATATCGTATCTTGATTAGCCGCTGATAATGTCTTTATTCTAATAATATCTGGGTTAGTTGTGATCAGACCTCTGAGTCTTCATCTATTAGCTGATAATGAAGTCTCTGGAAGATCTTATTAGTTTATATTGTTGTTGTACTTTGTAGACTCCTATTGATCGCCAGATCAATCAAATGTGGAATGGAATACAAGTAAAAGAATATAAAGAAGTTTTGTATATAGCAAACTTATGAGTAGGAAGGTTCTTCGATATTGATGTAAAGATCTTCTAACTAGAGTGAAACATTAGCTATTTATACCTAATTTTCACTTTACCCTTACCCTAATAACTCATGCATATTAGTCATCTGACTCTAATGACTCATAATGAGTCATAGTATAAAATGTATCAGTTGAGTTCTAAGAGTCATCTGCACAACAACCATTAACCAATACTAACTTATAAACTTGAAAGAGGTTATGTGCTTGACTGAGTTACATGTGTGAAACACATAACTCATAAAGGGAATTATGTGCAAATGTCATTTCAGAATCTGATATTACAATCTTAAGTTATACAACAATAAACACATCATGGCATAATAATGACTTGTTATCGCTCAATCTTGTGAGATACCATGAGTCAACTAACTTCATAGCTTAATCTCTAATACAGGTATAACAATTTAGTACTAGGCCTGTAAAATGTGCCTTACTTAGTCACAATTTCTCACGTAAGTGTATTCTTATACTGAATGTGTGTCAAAATATGTTGTCATCTGCTCGGTATGAACCTGCTTTGAATACAGTACTTGAGACATCAGCCAAAAAAAACTTTTCCCCCTGTACCCCCTGTGCCCCTATGCCGTTAAGTTTTACATTTGGTCTAATCACCTGTAACCCTACTCTAATATGAAAAGTCCCACTCCATATAATCTATGAGAAAAAGAATATATTACTCTTGATTCTTGGAAAATATAAACAATTTTTAGGATTAACTGGTTCTCTTTTTACATATGGAAGTTGGGCAATAAATGTCAAATATTGGTCAATATTAGTAAGTAAAAAGTGCATCAGGGATTGATAAAAATATGTTATATTTTACACAAATTAAGACCCTTTTGAGTATAAGAAAGTGGTAGTTCAGGATTATATCCGGTCACACCCAAGTTGTGCAAAGATAAAACACACGTACATGCTTCTGAAAGGGTACCAAGTGGGGAAACTGTTTTTTTGCTGATGGAGGGATATCAACCCTGCGACCATAATCCTTTCCAGTCACTACACACGTACCGGAATCCTGTAATCTGGCAATAATAGAGACTCATAGCCCATCCTCCCTTAGTGTTACAACCTGACCATTCCATACCATGAAGCCACAATAGCGGTTTCCATCAAAGCATACTAAACTTAGTATACTCTAGCATAGTCTATCAGAATCAGGGCCTCTGGCGGAGCCGAAATTAAATCCAACAAACCAAACAAAAATCCAAACTAATCATTGAAGATCCTGCACTTTGTCCCCATTTACCATTACTAGAACATGGGCATATGTTACATCTTTCGTCCCTTGTTGTTGATTGCTTGGTCAGGCCTCTTCAGCATTTGCTGTGAACCGTATGGTACTCATACTAGCAATAGACACTCTTTGAGAAAGCAATCAACCATGTGTGGGCAGTGGTAGGGATATATCTCACTGATGAACAATAAATAATGGTCTGGTAGCTTTCGATTACTGTACCCTTGACACAAAAGCTCACCAAACTAGCCATCTAGCAAAGGCGGCATTCCATGCGGACCACCAGACACAGCCACATTCTAGAATTCCATACCCCCCGTGAGGACCACTAGTGATTGGAAATGCTTCTCTAACCCTGTTCTCCTCTTATTTGGTGAAAAAAACTGCTGTAAGAGCTTACAATGTTCCTAGAGGAATATCCAAAAGAGACTTATCAAAAGGCCTCTTATAGCCCGTTGTTGTCAATAGGCATCGTGCTTGAGGTATGAGAAGGGTATGGGGACTTTACAAACGCGGGGGTACTACAAGATTGCGTCCCTCAATTTTGCTACTACAACGTACTGGGTTCTGATAGGAACGAAAAAGTTCGAAAACCTTGGTGGCAAAACAAGAAAGAGGGAGATGGTCGACATCGCAGCTGTGACAAACAAATAGGTTACAGAACGTTCTAAAACCACATTGTTGTATAAAAAAAAGACCAGGATTCAGCATGTGGCAGGTACCTCTTGGCCAGGTGAACAGAAATGGTCAATTTCAGATTACAGAGTAGTCGAGTAGCAGCACTTCACTAAATCTTCATCCGGGTTGTTGATGTTTGCTTAACAGGGGTTTTATTTTCTAAAGTTTGTTCCGCTTTAGCTCACTCCCCAGATAATAGATAATGTACTAGTACTCAGGGGGCTATAGTATTGCAACAGGCTGGGGGCTAACGTCTGCAGGGGGGGAAAATAAAGTACCCGGTTAGGCCACCTGGTTATCTCAGCTATAGAGAATCAATGTGAATAGTCGCAGGTACCTTTCTTTCAAGCATGACCTAGTCCGGGCACTCATCCGGTGTATGATAGTTAAATAGGGTGATTTTTAACAGTCCTATACTATTTCTGCTTGTTCCAATGCTTTCCCCCAGCTCTGAGTTCCCGCAATGCCGAAGTGTTTTTTAAAGCGACTGGAAATACATACTACCAAAGTTTGACCTTTTGGCTGGGGTTTGAGACGCATGCGATGGAAGCCTTTTGTGGAAACCCTTCGATATTGGGAGTACTGTGGTCTTCGCTGTAGAGCTAGCTTCACAAATAAACCCTCCGATTGTCCACAGCCGTTGCAGGACGGCCTTCGCTACGTACCCAGGTAGGCGGATTTTTGTTGTACCGGGGACTCCATGGAGGTGCATGAAGGTGGAAACGAAGAAAGCATAGGACTACAATGTAGGATCTGATTGCATTTACCGGTACAGAATTCACTCATTATAGGTGAAATCATGAGAACTACTGATGCGCTTGGACCTTTCTTTCGGCCTGCCTGAAACAGCAAGATTCGGAACATGGTACACAAAAGCCGGATTTGGCCGCACTCAACCCGGTTTGGTCAGAAACTCCAATTTTCGATCACCAGAATGCTTGAATCTCACAGCACTCAAAGCTTGTCAGGACATACCAGGCGAATTGGGGAGGTTGAAGGCTTATCGCATTGCGGCCCGAATTCCAGAATTTCAGACCGCTCAAGAGACGGCCAGGTTGGTCTACTCGTTTGGAATGTATCATAATATTGTAATAATCTCTTATGGAAAAAATAATAGTCGGGCGAAATCTAGAACAGCCAATAAACTAAAACTTTTTGTGGCACCGTGCCTGACATACTGTCGTACCCTGGATAGCTGTTACTTGAAAGGATCTGGCAACTGTTAGAGTTTTCACGAAGGTTCCATATCTACAACACGAACAACACAATGAACCTTTAGCTTAGAAGAAGTTTTGTTTGGAGAATGTTGGAGAACATAGGGGTTGAAGTGGTGGTGCGTTTGGGCAAAAGCTTAGGTGCAGCGGAGATGTTTCGGGATGATACAGGAACCTGCTCTAGAGGCACTAAAGGTTTGGAACTAAAAGATGGAACGAATAAGGGTGGCACTACAAGGTTAGCAAAGCAGGCAAAGGTAGCAGGTGTTGAATATCACCGGCGATCAGTGCGCACACATGTATACTTTGTTGTTGTATAGTACCTTTCCTATCTTTCTTAGTGTTATCTACCAGTTACTATGTCAGTCATTATCAATCACGGAGGAGGGGCAAGTATACCTGGTTTGTATACTAGTTGGAGGATTCGCTGATATGGCCGGAAATGCTCGGGGAGCAAGCGAGGAATGGGTCAGAAGGCAGTGCGTGTTGGGGACGGAGAATCTCTCCCCAAGGACCTCCGGCCTTGTAAAGTTCTTTCTATTTAAGCTGTCTGTTTGGCCGTAAGTAAAAAGACAGGCAAGCAAGAAACGAATCCGCAGAATAGACAGACCTCTCCTCTTTGGCTTCTTTGTACTTCTTCATCTGCCTCACGCATCTTTCTCCTATCAGCATCTCATAACAATAGCAGGAACGTATGGGAATGGAAGAACTCAGTAAGTAAACGTAACAGAGGTAAGGGATTAAGGGACGCATCGTTTGGGAAGAAGTTTGAGTGTGTGGAAAGAAGGAGACGTCAATGGAATGAGTGTGGAGAACTTGGATAAAGTTGAAGGAATGTTTTCTGTAGTCAACTCTGTGTATATGTGGGACACAGCTGGCGATGATGAAAGAAAAAAGGACCCAAGTTACTCCGGACCATCATAGCCTATTTGTGAGAACAACTTGGGCTTTAAGGCTTGTCTGCCTAGGGAGTTGCAGTCAAGTATCGCATTGGCATAGTTTTCGATTAATCACCCATACCCGAGTACTTGTACTTCTACTAGGCACACTCTTGCGATTCGCCTTTTGCGATTCGGCCTCTTCCCCGGTTGTGAGTGCCTCGGTCAAAACCGCAATAGGAAGTCGGTGGAAGTGCGAGGGGCTAGTCCTACGTCGTTTTACTAAGAAAAAACGTATGGTAACATAAAAGAAACATTTTCTTTTCCTTCTATTGATTTTTTTCACTTTTTCTTTTTTCCAGCCCCCCTCCCATTTGCTTCTGCTACCCGCCGATCGCCAACCTTTAAGGTCTAGAGTCGGATTCTACCACCTCGTAGCAGGATTGTTAAACCCCACAGCCCTATTGATGAGGGCTAAGTTCTTCAATCTCCCAGTTCCCATAGTGCAGGATTTTTTAATTCTCCTGCCCCACATGAAGGATCGTTCAATAATAACTGATTGTCAGCATGGGTTGAACTCCTGGGCTCCCGCTAATTGCGCAGGAGTGTTAACTACTGCGCCAGCTAGGTATTTCATGAAATGTGAACCTGGGAACTAATATTTATCCTACCGGAAGGCCAATTTGGGATTTTAATGCCAGTGGGTGGGCAGTGTTTCTCTTCCCGAGTTGCGGGTAGATTTCAACCGAGGTGTTTAATAAGATTCTCCGTGGTTTAAAGCTGAATCAGTGCTTTGTACACTTGTTACTCTCGTGCCATATGACCAGCAAAGCCCCACTCGAGACCTCGGGCCTCCGCCCCCAGTCTACCATCTCACAATAGCCTTCTGCTCGTTCTAGTGTTTTGTGAAGGCTTTTTTTCTTTTCCGTTCTTTTTCCTCTTCTTTCTTTCTTGCGTGCATTCCGCCCGGTATTCTAGGGGTGCCACATTTTGCCGGGCGGGGGGATCCGCTCCCGGCAAGTGAGCATCGTGGTGGGCAGTTCAAGTCGAAAATATTCTCAGATCAGAGATCTCATCCACATATGTGATCGTAGACTGAGATCGAATTTTAATAACTACGGACAGTACACACACAGAGAGCTAATATCTAGCACACCCCCATGACTCAGGCAATACCTTCTCATGAAGGGGGTAACCAGGGTTCCGAATAGTCCGACTGGTCAAGTCTTGGAGGCAGGACCAGACTTGCCCGTCCTGGTTGATGTCGATGACTGGACCCGACTACCTTGGGTGATCCGGTCTGGTTTAGACTAGTCCCAGACCGGTCTTTATAAAAGATTGCATGAGAGTTGGTGTGGCACCCGGGCCAGCGCTTACTGGGAATAGATATACAGCTATAGTAGATTTTTAAAGCCACGGCATAAATCAACAGGCCCTCAATACAGGTTAACAGAACATCCTGAAGAGGATAGCATGTGGTGGAAATGCAATTACCCGATGGATAAGTCGCACCGAATACCCGTATTGTGGCGGTTGGTCATGTAATATCACTCACTTAAGGCACCAAAAATAGTTCGATACTTGAGAACCTATTTTCACCACCCCTTATCAAAGCGAGGCACTATCTCCACCATATAATCCATGGAAACAATAAATTTTATTAAGAAAAGCTTTATTTGAGCGTAACATTATTGTGAGAAAAATAGCATATCCTATTGCTTGGCAGGCCTGGTCGGACCAGTCCTGGTCGAGTCGGTTTCGATAATCCTGACTGTCCAGTCGGTCTAATTTCCACCATTAGACTAGACTTGACTTTCGACTGGACTAGCTAGTCCAGTACAGTCTTCCGCCGACCATTCGGAACCCTGGGGGTAACTTAGTTCTTAGGAATACTTGTCCGAACGCCGAGATCAGTGACTTACAAGAGGCAGCGGATTGTAAGGGTTTTTACTCTGCATGACCAAGAAACAGGGCCCCCGTACTCCTCCTGTAGCCCAATTCTCCCAACACATTATGGGCTTAGCTGAACAAATTCTGGCGAGAGCGGGACTATTGTTTGGGAATACGTGAATGAAAAGCAAACAAACAAAGGTTCCAGAATAAGATGCTCATAAGAAAGGGCGTTCTTAATGACAACAAATATGAGATGGTGGGTCGAGCAGCCTTTGGATTACGAGACCTCGTCTACTCTCACTTGATGCGACTCCTTTTTGCTTCTAATGGAAAATTTATCCTTTTTTGAAGGCTTTGGAAGGAGCAGAGAGCCGGCATAGACAATCCCTTCAGGACCCCACAGCTGGTGCTCCTATTCTCCAGAAAAGTCTGGGACACGGGCTACGAGCCTAGGCGTGGCAAGCTATCGCGGAGCTTTTCACTTCTCTGTATGTTATTGATGCTTTCCAGAATAAACTCAAACTCCTTCAGCCCGCCGCCCACCAACTCAATCTGGAGAATTTTGTTCATTTGCTCCACTGGGTTGGGGAGTTGAATAGTGGGATTAAAATGATATTACTTGGTAGCCCCCACGAAGCAGTCATGCGATGGATTGGGGCGTTTCTGGATTCAAAACTTGGCGAAGGAGTTCACTGTGGTAGCTAACGTAAACAGATGAGTCGGGGTGGGGAGGTTTATGTCGATTGGCCAAAGGTGTGGGGTGATTATGACCCTCGCGTGTAGAGCCTTGTGCATAAGGTCAGCATCCAGAGGCAAGCTACTTATTCCGAACAAGCCACGGATTTTTGAAGAGTGAACCGCTTCGCCAAGCTGCGCCGATAGTTGAGCGCCGTCTGTAACTTCCGGAGCTCAAACCGAGTGTGCACCAGATGAACATTAACCTAGGTTGAGAATATTCTGAAATGCGGTTCGCAGATCCGGTAGGCTTTCGATATTTTGGGGATTCTTTTATGACATCAGTAATCATTCGTAGCCTGCGAGTTACGTGCCTAAGAAGCAATAAAACGAAAATTGGTAGCTGCCGGAACCTATGTTGAGAAATGGCTTAGATCGTAATCCTTGTGGGATTTGCATTGGGGCAAATCTATGATGTCTCCAGCCATAATCCTGGACGATTGTTTCAATTTCTGGAGGACATTCGGAAAACCCTATCGACGTTCGACACCTCTGATATTAGGAGGGGATCTGGCAGCCTTCTTTCAGATTACGTGCAAGATAAAACGAAGGGAAAGGGATATATCTCCAATCGTAGCTTGAAATTCTTGTCAAGTTTGTCTATAAACTTGAAATCAGATGAGGCGAGATCGCTCAGTGATTGGGGGGGTTGGAAGTGACATATAGAGACGATATCTTGGGGCCTCATCTGTTGGGCAGGCCATTTCGCTTATCACTATAATAGCGCAGCAACTGACACCACCAGACCAGCACCGACCCCATCAGAAACACCACCGACACCACCGACACCACCAGCACCAGCACTAGCTATAGTTAATCACCGGCACCGCATCCGCCACCACCACCATCATCATACCTTGCCCCGCCCTGTGGGGACCTACATCACCTGTTAGAATATGCTAGAAGAATACCGGGAGTTTCACCACGGAGTTTTGTACCCTGTGAAAGGCGCAGGTGGCGCAGAAATCAGGGGTAAGAGGGTGATGCGATAAGAGCTCGAAATGAGGTGGTCGTGTTGGGAACACGCAGGGGCGAGTAATTCTGGTTTTTGTACTTAGGGTCTTGTTCACACACAATTTTAGATGTCAAGTTAGCGAATAGTTTTTGCCTCCGATACATTTTTGATCTCTAACACCTTCACAAACACCACTATCACCATCATCACCACCCTCATCACTATCACTATCATCACCACCCTCATCACCACCCTCATCACCACCCTCATCACCACCCTCATCACTATCACCATGACCACCACCCTGAACACGACCGACCCAGCTACCGCCACCACCGACAAAACCACCAACACTACTGGCGCTACAACCAGCTCTCTATGGCTACAATGGCGGGTTGGGGTTGACAGCTGGCCATTCCGATAGGAGCCTTCACACTGCATCCTTCCGTGCCTGCCAAGAATGTGCGACTGCTGTATGGCCGGCGTTGTGAGCTATATTTGGATTGGAATGATTTCTCGCCAGGGGTAGTCTCACCGTTTCCTCATGCCCACATATCGCAGCTTGTATGAGTGGTGTTCGTCCCCTATTTTCGCAATTATTTGGATTGACATCTTCCCTTTGCAGTAGTAGTTGTGCTACTTGATTGCGGCTGAGAAAGGTGGCTACCCAGAGTGGTGCTTTCCCAACATTTCATTGCATATTGAGGATTATATGCTCTTGTTCCAATAGGCGCTGCACGATTGCATCGTGCTCATCGATAGCATCATAGATAAGTGGTGGCTGGCGGACATTGTCTGGGGTATTGGGGTTGGGCCCTCCCCCTCCCAGACGGTTGCCTACCACCGAATCGTGTCTATTCCCCACTGCCCAGGAGAGTGGTGCTCTTCCCCAATTGTCCTGTATGTCGTGCTTAATCTCACCAGATCCTAGAAGTAGTTCCAGTGTTGGCAACTGTCCGGGGGCTAGGTGGGGCCCCGCCTGGGGGCTTCCAAGAGTCCCGGGCGGGACGGGACGGGACGGCTATCCGTTACTAGTCCTAGTCCGCCTAAGGGCAGGACAGCCGTGTTTGTACTGGACGGCGTGCCCTATAGGGTGAGATCTGTTAGCTCAGGGCAGGGGGTGGACGGTGGGGGACTTCAGGGGACGGCCGGGGACGGCATGAGTGATGTCTTACGATGTGAAAATGATTCGTTTGCAGGTGTATGATTTCAGCTTGGCTAGTACAGGAGGCCCAAGGGCTGGGACTATGGTCCGCTAGAGTCCGTCCGGTCCTCACCTTCCCGGGCGTAGCCCGTCCTAGCACCCCCAAAAACGACCGACCATGGACCGTAGTCCGTCCCGTCCCCCGAAGACGGACGGGCCGGACGGTTGGGAACACTGAGTAGTTCTGCCACTGTATCATACCCCCTCTCAGCGGCCAACGAAACCAGGGTCCGGCGAATCCTGAGCGTTTGGGTTAACATCCCTGTGCTGCAATAGCACTTGAGCAGGCCCCATCCTTGCTGCCCAAAAGAGTGGTGTTTGGCTATGGGCATCGCTGGAATTCGGGCTGGCGCCCCCCCGGCGCAATCGTAGGCTCCCCACCATGAGTATTGAAGTTTGATGCAGCCCACTAGATTGGTGTTTGGCCTCAATTTTGGGCCGGGCCCAACTCCGGGAGGAGCCCCACCACTCTATCATGCTCATTGCCGGCAGCCAATGAGGGTGGTGTTTGGCAATCCTTGTCAGCCTTATTGGGCCGGGTGTTTCTGGGTCGCAACCGGAGCGCCATAGTGTCATACTGCCCTTCCCCAGCAGCCCATGAGAGAGGTGTTCGGCCCGTCGTGCCTATCGTCCGATCGGCGAAGTCCTGTCCCAACCGCCGTGTCAGCATGTAAGGCAGAAACTAGGTCGGGGCAGCCAATAAAGATAATTGGTAAGCGTGACTAGGGCTTCTCAGAAGTAGGCGGATAACAGCTTCCGATGAGTGATGGGTGCACTAACCTTGAGAATGGAAGAGGGGGAGGGTCGGGGGGGGGGGTGCAAAACCGGTGTGGGGTTAAGGGATGGCATGAGGGGTTGACACGGGGGGACCAGTGTTCCCTAGCGTCAATTCCGCCCTTCTCTGGGTGCGGACGGAACGGACCGCACGACCGGAAAGGGTGCCCGGGACGGACGGGTGGGGACCGGAGGTGTCCCAGGGGGGGGAAATTTTGCGGGTAACTCCGGATGACACGAGGGCCCTACAGGTGACGGGTGTGCCCTGCAGGTGATAAACAGGCCCTACAGGTAAGTGGCGAGGACTTCAGATGACGGGTTTGGCGATGACCGGTGAGGACTGGAGGTACGGTTCGGTGGTTTCCTATCCGTCGAGGACTGTTGGAGCCTACAATCTCCCTGTTAGACGGTAGTCTTTCTCAATGGACGGGTGCTCTTGCCTTACTGTTTGAGAAAAAGTCCATTAACTCCCGGGAATGTAGTCCTGGTGGTGCATTCAGGGCGGACGGGACGCTTGGGAACACTGGGAAAGATGGAAATTGGGGGAAAGATAGGGAATGCGGGGAAGAGGAAAAGCAGGGGGAAAATCTGGAGCGGGGGGGGGATGATGAGAAGTCGGTGAAGGATGAGAAGCGGGGCACGGACGTGGAGTGGATGAAAGATATAAGGAGGGGGAAAGATGAGAAGTGGGAAAAGTTGAGAAGCGGGGACAGAAGAGAGGCAGGGGGAGGGGGGCGAGACTGGCGTGTAAAGTGGTGAGATTGTACGCAGACCAAAGGAGAAACCAGTAGAGGAAGGTTAAGGAAAGCAGGATGAGAAAGGAAGTGAAAAAACAATAAATTAGCCCCGCAGCTAAGCTCTGACAATTTCCCCCATTTTATTTTCTCATTCGTCTAAAACAAGCACGATTCATAAAGGAAAGGGGATGTGGATGATCCCTGAATATGTTACGTACCCTCGATTGTTGTCACCACAAACACTCAACATGATCCGCAACTCTGGAAACACTTTAGAACGCTCCAGTATCTGAGACTAAGTAAATCCATGTAAAAAAATATGCCTCTCGTACGACGAAAAGATCAGTCTGGTTTGATATAAGTTAGGAGCAAAATGTCATTTTTCAAGGACCAATGATCAACCTAGAGCTTGAACGTGAATACTCTTGCCCTCCTCTACCACTTACTGCAGACCTACCTATTTCTCGGTTTTATCGGCGCCTCTAACTCAATAGTCTCAATAATAGCCTCAGAGCGTCTGGACTCACTTGGGATCCTTATTCTTTTTACATCACCAGGGCATTTATATATACACACAATATTGGCCTTGGAGAAAACCCTTTCTAGCCGGGTCCCATCCACCCTCTCCTTGCGTTTCCATCACTTCCGCCCGTTCCCTGGCAACACGCTCTGACTCCTTCCCTTTCACCTTTCCCTTATCCAACCCACTTGATCTAGTTTATAACAATTCAAGTGCGTCTGAGATACCAAAAGGAAACAAGACTGTGAGAAAAGGGTGTGAGAAACCAATAATTTACAGGCTGGGAAATATTAAATACGATTGGATAAATACCACAAGCTCTACTAGCCCTTCTTCAAGATCAAATCTCTCTCGCCCTAGTGGCCAAAAGCGACCGCCCCTCGTAAACTAAAGGCGGGGTGCTGGCTCGGGTACAAAGGCATCTGTGGGGAAGCGCAGCCAGGTGTGATGATATCAAGATTCACTCCCATCTCCTAAATTTCCTTACTTGGCGGTGGGTGGATGCGAGGATGAATTACCGTGAGTTCGTGCAGAAGGTAGGGGAAGCGGTTATTTCCACAAAGGGGTGCCTGCCAGACCTGATATAGTGCTAGGGGCAACCTAATCAGCCTCACTTTAAAGAAATAGCAGGAAATCGGACAGTCGATAAATAACAAAGTTGGGACAGACAACACAACTTAATAGATCAATATTGGTTCTTCCCCGAACCGAAAATTGGGCCGCCCCATGCTCCTATTGCGATTCGAATTTGATGTCACTAATTCGGTCCCGACAGTTAGTTATTCTTATATCTCAAGATCCAGTCTCCTATTCTATCCGTATTGGCATGCCTAGTGTTGTTCACCACCCGGCTCGAGCCGCCAGGAGGCTTGAGTCTAGAGTGCCCACGATACCTCTACTAGACTTTTCTTTTTAGTATCTGGACAGCCTGGCCCCAAGGCCCATCCAAACTCGGGCCAATATTCCGGATACCGGTACTAAACAAAACGTTTAGTACACAGTGACTACACACTGCCATTATCATTGAAAACAGCCAACAATTGTATCTAGCAAGAGACTCGAGCCGGCTCATAGACCCTCGTTCGAGCCGACTCGATCCGCCAAGAGGCTCGTGTCCGCTCGGCTCGTGCACAACACTAGGAATGCAATAATTCAATTTTGATAAATACCTCAAGGTGCGCAGATTCTGCATTCCCAGTTGTTGGAGAAGATCTCACCGAGCGGGAATTGCCCATCAGCTCTAGAATCAGTGCCGGTGTTGTGTTCTGTAACAATGAGGTCATAGATGATTCATCAATCCTGGGTTCAGATCTATGGCAAATTATTGCGTAATGATTCAGGTATTGCAACCGCCTCTATATGACCAGATTCTACAGTGTTGCCTCATCACTATTATTTGTGCCCCCAAATCTTCTCTTCTTCCTGTCAGCTGACATGTAGAATAACTTTGTCAATGAGACGGAATCGGTACTTAAACTCGGCTTGGTTCCACACTGTTTTGAAAACATCTGAACACCCAACTACCAATGCTTTTATTTTGTCATGCTGGTATTCAAGTTCACAATGCGAGGAGCAATTATTGGTTTGAGAAACCCTAGAGTCTTGTATGGTCTCACTTGCTGACTTTGTGTTCTTATATATTTTAGCCATTCTTGCCACACTAATCACCTGCATTATTTATGGTTTGGTGGCTAGTTTTATTGGTGGGTTAGTAGGCACTCGCTTCATAGTCCTGCAGGATAGTTGCGTTTGTGCCCTTAACACTATGGGCGCCCCGAACACGGTGGGTACTACGAAAAGCATAAACGCCGCAAAAACAATGGGCCCCTCAAACACCGAGGGCGCCCCCAACGCCGCGGATACCTTGAAAAGCACCAGCGCCACGAAAATCGTGGGTCCCTCTATCACCGAGGGTGCCCTTACCAACGTCGGTATCCTGAAAACCGAAGGTTCCCAGAACCCCCAGGCTGCTCCGAACACTGACGGCGCCCTCAACAAGGCGGGTGCCCAGAACACCGCCAGTGCCTCGAACACTCAAGGTCCCCCCAAAACTGAATGTGTCCTGAACATTGAGTGTGCCCCGAACGCTGAGGGTGCCCTAAACACAGAGAGTGCTTCTAATACCAATGGTGCCTCCAATGGACACCTCGCCACCACTGTAGAGCTCCTCCCGGCCTTAGAGGATTTCCCCTGGCAGGAAAGAGCGCACGAGATATGGTGCGAAATCTTCAGCTGCTGAAAATCACCAATGATCACTCAGTACGGATAAACTTTCCTTTTGTACCTTGCCTATTTATATCGTTGTTGAGTTATTTGTTTCCTTTGTCACTTATTAGCAATCAACGAGGAGGAACCAGAATCCCTGGTTTGTATACAATATGAGGATTCGCAGGTGGCCTGAAATGCTCGGAAAGCAAAGCACTGGATGGATTGTAAGACTGGGGGCGAATGGGACCGGAACTACTTTTCTACACATCACCGGAATTATTTCCGCACGGGAAGAAGTTGGAAGAAGCCGCTTAAATTGTCTATATAAGCTCTCGATTCAGTCATAGATATATAGGACAAGCAAGCAAGATACGAATCCAAAGGATATACAGCTGCTTCCCCTTGACCTGACTCTCGTCCCCTCTCTCACCACTGTTCCCATCCGTCCTAGGCATGGTGGATAAGGGCGGCTGGGCACAGAGTCCGTCTTGCATAAAGAAGGCACCCTTATGGGTCGAGAGCTGGGCCCTACAGTCTTAGGGAAAACAGGAGCTTCAGGTAGGGCCTAGCAGGGAGCTATAGTCCCTGCCAATCTGCTGTCAGACCCATATCTTATTGTTATGAGCTGTGGAATGGGTATGAGAGACTAAACAGTGACGAGAAAATGTTTGAATGAAGTCAACGTGGTGGAACTTGGTCAATACTGGGGAATCGTATCTTGCTTGCTTACGGTTCTATGTACGGGGAACTAATGGGCTTATATAGAAAATACAAAAACATTCCTGGACACCCAGCTCCTATGCCCACGACACGGAGAAGGTTCCAACCAGTTCCATCGGACGATCAGAAGTCCGCCCGGCGATGGCACCGCATCAACGGAAGTCCGGTCTCCCCCTTGCCATTCGCCGTCCTTGCCGATCGTGATCGGCCATGTGTACGCATTCCCCTTTCCACTATACAACCGGTATATTGATCCCACCACTTCCCTTGATAATAAGTGACAAAGGAAACTAATAACAATGGTTAACGATATAGGAAAGGTATACGAGAAAAAATACGTGAGAGCGGAGTGATCGCCGGTGACTTGCAAAATATCTCACTAGCACCTTTCAGCTCAGACTGTACTTCCTAATCAAATACTCTGTGTGCATGCAAAGTAGCGGTGTGGGTAGGATGGTGAGTACAAGTTATTTGATAGAGTTTGTTTCTGGATAATTTGAAACTGCTCATTCGTCAGAATTATACCGGCAATTCCATCGTGGTAGTAGAGTAACAGTAACTCTGTTAGAGCATATGACTCCTTCGTTAATTGTATCTTGGACAACAGCTTATCCTTTAGCTCACTGAACTGATAAAAATACACTGACTGTCCACGATAATTCCCAGGGGTGCTTCTTAGTATAATGGGATTGCAGATCCGGGATGCGCGAGAAGGCGAGGAAGAGGCTGCCTACTACAAAGACTAGGCCGCTGAGATATGGGGTGTCCAGGCTGAGATTGCCGTGGAGCTTAAACGCGAACGTGACTTAACCCTCAGGCTCACCAGGTTGAATAAAGAGAAAACCCTCGATCTGCAAATGGTAGTGAGAGCGCACTCACCCTCTGGAGCTATGAGGTAGATGTGGAAACCCTTTTCTAACTGTGTTCCTTTGTTTAGTTTGGTGATATAAAATGATTAATTCATTTCAGAGACTCTAGATTTAATTACTAGGGGCTGGCATTAGGAAGGGTAGTGGGCTTTTACTGGGTGAGAAAGTGGTATTCTGGTAGGGAATGGGATAGTTGAGACTGTAGTGTGTGGTCTGTGGCGATGGGCAAGCCTCGCAGTGGGCTGGCCCGGGCTGCAAATTCTTATGCTTGCCCTAAACCTGGGTTAAACTATGGCGGGCCCGACCCAAACGCGACCCAAACTAAAAAAGCCCGACTATTCATGAACAGAGTTTCATCCCATTCTCTTTCAGGATGCTGACTATTGTAACTGTACTATGTGAGAGACTTGCAAGAAAGGTTCCGAACAGTGTGAGAACATCAGCAAAAAGCCATCCTGGATCAGATACAGTGGTGTTCCATCCTGACTCTCGTAGTGTGGACTAGTGTTCCTTACGGGGCGGGGCAGGGCGGGTTTTCACTCGCCAGGCCCCGCCCTTACATGGGGCAGGGGGGGGGATTTTAAGGGTAATCCCCGCCCCGCCCCCGCCGGGGCCCACCCGTACTCATTCCCTAGACTGGGCCCCGTTTGGTACCACCCATTTTTAGTGGGGACCCGTCCGGGGTATGGGTCGGGCGGGGGCCTGAGTGGGGACAGGGGCAGGGAATGCCGAAAAAGACACCCAGCCCCAGGCCGTTGAGCGGGGCAGGGCAGGGAAAAGGGCCGTGGGCCTGCGTTTTCCGGGGCCCCGTCCGCCCAGTAACAAACTCTAAGTGTGGACTCTGCATCCTGTGTGCCCTGTGCATCCTGTACTCACGCGCCACATCTGGTTGCGGCTGGTGCGTCTGGACACCCTTCTCAGTACCGGGTTCCATCCGGACACATGCAACTAAGCAACCCTGCCTCCGATGCATCCAGACTGCAACCTCAACACTATCGCACGTCAGAATTTACCACTACCCATGAGTACCCTCCGAGTGGTAGCCTTTTGGGAGTTTGAGACCCATCTCGAGGGTGAAGACGGGGTCTTTCTTGGCACAGAGAATATAGTTAGAGCTGGCGCCTGGGGAGAAAGTCCTCCCGTTAATCTTAAATTAAACTAAAAACACCTGGGCCAAGTCAGACTGCCGCTCAAAGTTCTATTTTCAGAACATCATCTTTGATTGAGTGAAAATGCGAGCTCACTCCAGTCTTGTAACAGGTTTATTCCTGTCTAACAAAAATACAATAGGACCGGCGATAGACCTGCTAGCGCAGGTGCTAAGGGAGGCTTCAAGGGACCGGAGGTAAGAGATAATAGTTGCAGGACAAATAGGACTCAGGGATTGCCGTTCAACCAAGTGGATTCTTAGACTGAAGGTCTGTCGAAGTCTGCTGTCTCCTGCTAGCCAGGAGACTGGTTTAAATATAAAAGCCCAAGAGCGATAGCCTTCCTGCAATCACGATCATTACCAGTAGCTGTGCACATACCGGAATCCTGTAATCCTGCAAGACCAAAGAAAGAAACAAACAAACAGTGCTCAGCCTTTGCCAGTGTTACATGACCATTCCATACTCGGAATCCTAAATATAAACTTCCAACAAAGCAAACTAAACATAGCAATACAATAGCATACCCTATCTGACTTAGAGGCAGTGGCGGAGCTGAAATCAAATCAAATAATCCAAATATAAATCAACTAAACATAGGAGATCCTGCACTGCCCGCTCCTGTGTACCGTTACCGGAACATGTACACATGTTACAAGTCTGAAAGCGAGTGATAGCCATAACACTCTCAAGTCTTGCATAGTACCTGGTTTCTCGGCACTGAGCCTCAAACTGGATGCTACGCGACACCCTCTTTTCATTACAACACTCAACATCCCCACTCCTGGGCCACAGCTGCCACAATGCACCACAGCCAGACAATCAATCCTGAATCCGACACCTGGAGGTTCCTGGGCTTGGTGCCAGCTATCCAGTGGCATAGGATTCCTCCCCAGAGGGAGATGGTTGCGCTCGTCGCCAGGTACGCGGCGGTATAAAGGACTTTTCCCTGATATCAAAACTCAGGAAATGGCTGACCCTTCAGAGAATCATCTATATAGATACCCTGGCGATCCCAGAACTCGATCGCAGATTCCTCCACAACCACTGCTCTGATCCTGAACCAGATTATGGGGGACTGTTGGGCTTGACGCCAGCTTCCCAACGGTATAAGGTACGTCTCTGTCACATCAAAACCCAGGAATTCCCTGTCTTCTGTGGAGGATGTATTAGGGATCAAGAGGGCGATATTGTACTCGATGGCGGATTACTCCACTGCCGCTGGACAGATCTTGATGCTCTTTGCGGGAGGCTGTTCCGCTTGATGCCAGCTTTGCACCGGTATAAGGTACTCTCTGTCGCATCAAAGCCCCGGAGGTCGCTGTCTGCTGTAGAGATCATCTTTGTAGTTGCCCTGGCGATACTTGAGTTGACGGCGGATATCTCCACAACCGGTGGACGGACATTGATTCCCTTTGCGGGAGGTTGTTGACCATGATACAGGCTTCACAATAGTTTAAGGTACCTCCCCTCGCGACCTTTATTCATGAGGTTACAGTACTGAATGGTGTGCTGGCGATCCCAGAACTCAAAGGCTGATTCCTCCACCACCAGTTGTCCGATTCTCGGTCTAATTGCGGGAGGCTGTTGGGCTTGAGGCCAGCTACGCGGTGGTATAAGGTAGGTCTCTGTCGCATCAAAGCACATGAATCCGCCAACCCTTCTGAGAGAGGTCTTTCTACAGGTCCCTGAACTCGATGGCAGATTCCTTCACAACCACCTGGCCGATTCTGGTTCTGATTGCGGGGGATTGTTGTGCTCGATGCGAAGTACATGATGGTATAGGTTTCTTCCTCCTGCGAATTTTATTCATGAAGTCCTAGTGCTAAATGGACCGTGTACTAAGCGGGACCCGGGGTATAGGATGAAGGACCGGGGGCACGGGGATACCCCATGAGGTCAGAAGGGTTATTATGACTGCGTGTTTCTCTGTGAATTGGCCTGTATATTAGAACAATAGAAGACTACGAGGAGTAAATTTAACAGTTTGACGGTATGAAATCTATTGTGACCCAGGGGACGAAGGTCAGAAAAAGGTAAAGGGGGGACCCTTCGGTAATCTCTGGAAGATGTAGTCTAGCATCAGGTGGCGTCCTGACTATTAGGTGCTGTGTCCAGTGCGTCCTGAGTCTTAGGTGCTCCATTCGGTTCTGTCTGGTGCGTTGTACGGCGGCCTATAGCGACAAAACCGCCACAAAGCACAAATCTTCAAATTTCAAAATCAAAAATTAAATTTCAAAATTATCAAATCCCTTAACCATCAGACTTTTGTAAGCAGTTAACTCAATCATCATCATGGGTATCATAGGGGATAGATAAATGACATGCGGAAGAAATGGGAAAGAAAAATAAAATCCTTAGAGATGTTGAAAAAATATGAGATAGTTTAAAGCCCACTAGCATTTACCTAACTAGTAGAGAGAAGAAACCTTTCCATCGCATCTTCAGCCTTAAAAGAAGGTTCTTGTAGAAACAGAAATTGCAAAAACAGTGGTAGGCAAAGTACTAGGGCTAATTCAAGGAGGAGGCAGAGCCAACCCGCTCGGGTGCCTGCTCTCTACCCTCTCGTGGGCTGAGAACTTGGGAACTTAGAGCCTGAGAGTGCAGTAGAATAGAGTCTTGTGGTGGCGAAGAACTTGGTAGCTGAAGCCGACTATGCTATAAAGTACATTAGAATATATCTCCAAATACCCAAAATATAGTAGCCTATGTATAAGAATGTACTCATTAAAATTTATCGTCGGGCTTGAGAGAAGCGGCACCAAGGCTATCCTCCACAGTGAATAAACGCCTTCCCTCATCCTCCCGTCACAATTGTTGTCCCTATTTTCCTAATGATCATTATTTTCACTTACCATCGCCTACATGGTCATCTTTGTATTAATACATGAAATCTTGTATCATACTTGTATGTTGTCTCTCGTTATCTTTCTTGTCATATCTATCTGATTGGTTGCAAGGCTAAAAGTGAGAGAAAACTGGAAGGAATGAAGGCATAGCGCGGTGCAAAACTGGCGCAAAACTCATGCCTTCTACTACTTGAGTGGTATCCCGAAGACCAAGATTGGGTAAATATGTTGCAAGGAAGTTCAATCTCATCAAACTCATGAGACTACATTGGAAGAGCCTTTCCAAATTGACTTAAGTACAGCCGTATCAGAGCTCGCCCGCCATTATTCCGCCAGTCTTACAGTTCCCATCTTTCCCACTATTCCTATCTACTGTACACACACACTTTATTTGTTTTACAATACTTTATTCTCTTCTACTTTGGCTGTCCAAGTACTTCTATAAATACCCTTCAATCCCTCTACCTCAATATATAACCTGCACTTCTTGCCTGCAGTGGGTGCGCCCATTTGTCTCTCCTCCGTTCCAAATCCAAACCCTTCTCTGCAACGTTGTTAAACCATTGCTCTTTGCCTACATTGACTCAACTTTCCCATTCAACCGTCGCTTTGCCCTCTGGTTTCCTATCGTTGGTAACAAGGGAGTTGGAACCACTATGGTTGTGGTATTTCTTCCTGAGGTGACTCAGTGTCTTGTTGATTTGGGCAAGTTTGTTTCTTTTGTAAGGGAGCTTGTGTTTTGTTTCAATCCACTGGGTGAAGACGAAGGTAAGTCTGTGCACACTCCCAATGGATGGTCATTTCTAACAGGTAGCTAGAATTGTTGAGTGTGTGAGAGAGAAGAAATATCACATAGAGCTAGCGATTTTATTTGCCGGGTTATCTATGATGGTTTAACCAATCCAAGTGTAATACAAGCGTGTTTGGATTAGCCGTCAAGGTCATCATTTGTGTCAAGGCTAGGTTTGTCTGCAGGCTTTCCTTTTTTGCAAACAGCGCAGCTTACAGTTGTAATAGGATGAAGAAACCTGTTGGGCGGAAAGTCCCTGAAGGACGAACCCTGTCTGGTCAGCCCGGTCGTATTGTTTGGCTGCCCTATACGACGGATAACCTGCATGCTCTTGGACAGCCCCCTGAATCCATTCAGTTAGGAACTACGCTTTTCGATGCTAGGGCCGAACAACGCAGGCCCCCGGCCCCCACGGCAGGATGGCAAGCAAGGGAACCCATCGCACCGTCTTGATGAACAACAGAGAGTTGGAGAGTGTGTTCGGAAGGGGGCAGTCCGTCCGTCGTGACGGGTGGACCAGGACGGACTACGAATCATAGTCCGTCCAGTCCTGGAGAGAATTTTGCCTGGGGCTAATGGCCGTAGGAAGGGGAAGATGGTGGCCCCACAACCAGTTTTCAGAATGTCTCAGAGCGTGAGGCCAGACATACCCCCACAGATCCGCACAGATCTGCACCAATCCCACTGTCTTTGTCGGGGGATCAGCCGTCCACCCGCGTCCCCTATTGCCCTTGTATTTGGATGGCATAATAGTGTCTCACCTTGTCGGGCCCGTGGTCGTCACTCAAACCTGCAGTCCTAAAATGCCCCATGACGAGCCGGAGAGAACATTGTCGTCCGGTCCGGTCCAGTCTCCTTGGCAGTTTCCCCATGGGCCGCCGGGGCCCCCAGACCGTTGTGAACACTCCCAATAAGTTTATTGCTTATGGAATTCTGACGGATGAGGTACTTTTTAATTTTTGATTTGGAAGTTTTAAGATTTGTGCGTTGTGGCGGTTTTGTCGCTATAGGCTGCCGTATCTGTCTGGTGCGTTGTGTGGTACGCTGGTTGGGTCCTGATTCTCGATTGGCGTTCTAGCGTCCTGTGGGTCTGAGGCACAGGAAGCTCAGAATTCGAGCTTTTATTTTTGCTGATGAATGGCCTAGTCTGGACTGCACAGTCCAGTCATAGTCAACTTGAACTCTGGTCTGAGGTTATGAATCAGACCGACTGCACGGGCAATGGCAAGAGAACTGACTAGGCTAGACCAGGTTGGACAACGCTAGTCGAGTGATATTCCATGCTGTAATTTAATTTAGAGGAAAGAGACATGTTCTTCGCATGATCATGATCCAGCATAAAATTTGGGTTTGCTCAGGCACGATTTATGCTCGAACATGGGCCACATCGTCTTTGTGAGCCTGATCATGTATATATATCTTTCATGTGGCAGGTATTTCTTTTACATAATCTTGATCTAGTATCTGCAGTTAAGATGCCATTGACAAGACTCACACTCGACCTCACATCTATCATTTACTCCAGAATTGTTCTTCCCAGGCACATGTATTTGCATTGTCTTCTGAGAATTGAGTAGTGTTGTTCACAAGCCAGCTCGTGGCACCCCTAGAGTCGAGGGCTCGAGCCCCCTGTTGGAAAGCACTGGCGATCACTGCCTGCCCCCTATATTTGATGTTCGTACATTTTCCTATATTTTCTTATTCTTAGTGACTAGTTCCATTGTCAGTCATTATAAATCTGGGAGGTATACCTAGTTTGTATACTAGTCGAAGGATGCGCAGAGGTAGCCGGAAATGTGCTCCGAGGAAAGCGATGAGTCGGTCGGAACAGAGTGCGAGTTGGTGAGCGATAATGTTCACCGAAAGATTTCCGGAAAAGAAGATGTGTAGCAGGGCTTCTTGTATTTAAACCATCTGCTCTGCCATAGATATATGGATAAGTAAGGCACAGATCGAATCAATATACACACATTTCCTCTTTGGCTTCTTTGTACTTCTTCATCTTTCTAGCTCGTATCGTACTTTCCCCATCCAGACCTCATAACAATCCCGCCAAGGGCCGCCAAGACACCGGTGGCCAAGAGACTCGAGCGAGCTCATGGCACCCGCGGGCTCGAAGGGCTCGAGCCCTCTCGGCTCTTGCACAACGCTAGAATTGAGTCGAAAATTCTACTAGGAGGGCTGGCACACCACGATCCGGTCATAGCACAGTTCATGTTAGGCCTGCTAATTTTACAGGTACACTTAGTCCTTTCGTATTTGATCTTCAAATAGCAGGTAAACTGCAATCTTGCTTAATTTCTGTGACAGATCTAGGTGAATTCTGCTATTACTTCCGTATCTGGAACCCCTTCGACTATTGAAACCAACTATGGCCAATCTGCGACAAGTCTAAGCAAACTCATCGAGGCTTGCAGGGATCCCATATTAGACCAGGCTTTGACTGGACTAAATATTTCAGTCAAGTCCAGTCCCCTTCTCCCTTCTTGACTGACTAGTTGGTCTTCTCTTCGGGACTTGACTGTTTAGACTATTTGGAACCCTGACCTTGTCTCACCCAATATCACCTGTTAGACTATGCTAGAAGAATACGGGGAGTTTCAGGAAGGAGTTTTGTACCAGGTGCAAGGTGCGAGAGGCGAGGAAATGAGAGATAAGAGGATGATGTGATAAGAGCTCGAAATGAATATTGGGAACACCCGGGGCGAGTAATTCTGGTTTTTGTACTTAGGGGTCTTGTTCAAGCACAATTATAGAAGTCAAGTTAGCGAATAGTTTTTGCCTCCGATACACTTTTGACCCTGGCTCCCGAGCTTCTTGGTTATCTGCGGGTACCTAATTGACAATCCTATCACCTTCACAAACACCACCATCACCATCATCACCACCCTCATCACTATCACCATCATCACCGACACAGCCATCACCACCACTGACAATACCACAAGCTGTCTGTGCATACAATGGCGGGTTGGGGTTAGCAGCTGGCAATTTCGATTGGAGCCTCCGCACAGCAGCCTTCCCTGCCTGCCAAGAATGCGCGACTGCTGTATGGCGGGCGTTGTCAGCTATATTTGAATTTGCATGCTTTCTCGCCAGGAGTAGCCTCACCGTTTCCTCATGACCACATATCGCAGCTTGTATGAGTGGCGCCCGTTCCCTATTTTCACAAATATTTGGATTGACATCTTCCATTTTCAAGTAGTAGTTGTGCTACTTGATTGCGGCTGAGAAAGATGGCTACCCAGAGTGGTGTTTTCCCAACGTTTCATTGCATATTGAGGATTATATGCCCTTGTTCCAATATGCGCTGCACGATTGCATCGTGCTCATCGACACCATCATAGATGAGTGGTGGCTGGCGGACATTTTCTGGGGTATTAGGGTTGGGTCCTCCCCCTCCCCCTCCCAGACGGTTGTCTACCACTGAATCGTGTCCATTCCCCACTGCCCAGGAGAGTGGTGCTCTTCCCCAATTGTCCTGTATGTCGTGCTTAATCCCACCCGATCCTAGAAGTAGTTCGAGTGTTCCCAACTGTCCGGGGGCTTCCAAGAATCCCGCGCGGGATGGGACGGCTATCCGTTACTAGTCCTAGTCAGCCTAAGGGCAGGACAGCCGTGTTTGTGCGGGACGGCGTGCCCTACAGGGTGAGATATGTTAGCTCGGGGCAGGGAGTGGACGGCGGGGGACTTCAGGGGACGGCTGGGGACGGCATGAGTGATGTCTTACGATGTGAAAATGATTCGTTTGCAGGTGTATGATTTCAGCTTGGCTAGTACGGGAGGCCCAAGGGCTGGGACTATGGTCCGCTATAGTCCGTCCGGTCCTCATCTTCCCGGGCGTGGCCCGTCCTAACGCCCCCAAAAACGACCGACTATGGACCGGACGGTTGGGAACACTGAGTATTTCTGCCACTGTATCATACCCCCTCTCAGCGGCCAACGAAACCAGGGTCCGACGAATCCTGAGCGTTTGGGTTAACATCCCTGTGCCGCAATAGCACTTCAACAGGCCCCATCCTTGCTGCCCAAAAGAATGGTGTTTGGTTATGGGCATCACTGGAATTCGGGCTGGCGTCCCCCCGCCGCAATCGTCGGCTCGCCACCATGAGTATTGAAGTTTGATGCAGCCCACCAGATTGGTGTTTGGCCTCAATTTTGGGCCGGGCCCAACCCCGGGAGGAGCCCCACCACTCTATCATGCTCATTGCCGGCAGCCAATGAGAGTGGTGTTTGTCAATCCTTGTCAGCCTTATTGGGCCGGGTGTTTCTGGGTCGCAACCGGAGCGCCATAGTGTCATACTGCCCTTCCCCAGCAGCCCATGAGAGAGGTGTTCGGCCCGTCGTGCCTATCGTCCGATCGG
>Ga0307517_10001253_pt1 | contig 42659 bp, 32 predicted proteins | sample 23_EM_MG_FD_194515 | JGI IMG/M metagenome (GOLD analysis project Ga0307517, IMG submission 194515) | Populus trichocarpa ectomycorrhiza microbial communities from riparian zone in the Pacific Northwest, United States - 23_EM | ecosystem: Host-associated > Plants > Roots > Unclassified | place...
TGGTACCACTGGTCTCACTGGGATTGAAGATAGAATCACTGGAAAGGTGGTTTTTCAGCTATGTGGTAGATATGCACAACCTTCTGCCACACAGTGGGATGGTCAATATCTGATTGCTGGTTATGAATCAGGAGAGGTGTTAATTCTGGATCTCAGTCATATGCTTCCTTTGTAGAGATCTGTGGTGCTATACCATTCTGTAATAGTATTTGTTAATGCAAAGTGCACTTTTTATTGTATGTGACTGATAATGTGCCATCTAGTGCAGTGAGGTAAAATGGCTATCTTGAGATCTCTGATTCTCCCTCAACCCAACAGGACAGTGCAAATATGGACAAAGATAGCAGGTCCACATGTGGCAGTCACCCAGTGACTCCATGCCACAGGTACTAGCCCCAAGTTGAATCTGTAGATGTTACTTTTCATCCCAGGCTTACACTGGGACATGTAGGAAGCATCCAATGCCTTAACCTTCCTCCACTTTTTCCTTTCTCTCCATCTGAAATGCATCACCCTCTCCTACTCTGGTCCTGAGCTGGATCCCATTCTGTCAGATCAGTTGAAAACTCTCATTCAGACAATCCCATTTTCACTGACTTCCCTTGAAGATCCTGATGTAGCTGTGGCCAGGGGAGAGAAGAAGGTCTCCATGATACAGTATATTCCTTTCTTTACTGATGTGGGCTGTCACCAAGAAGCTTTTTCACTTGTGCACCTATACTGGGGGCTGCCATTCACTACCTCATGCAGCTTCCAAATCTATCCAACTGGAATGCTGTCCAGAGATCCCCTCGAGCCATTCCAACATCCATTTTTCCATCGCTCGAGGAGTTCCACCTCAACAAACCAGAGCCTTGACTGTGGCTTCATCTTCTCGCAGCGGACACAAACATCAGAGAAAGGCTTAAATCCATCAATTTCCCTCGGAGCAGCGTCGTCGATTCAACATTTTTATCTTGCATCATCGTGAAATTCCAGAATCCGGTTATGTTGTGCGTGCGCAGTTATCCTTGTAACTGTGCGGCAAGTTTATCTTCCGCATGACAGATGGCAATATCGAGAATCTTGCCACTACACTGCCTCACTTGAAGAACCTACGGCTTGGACAACCTTGTCACTGCAACTCCTACAACACCGCCGTCACCTCGGGTCGATACCTGTCCATTGCCTGGACCTTACGGTTCTGGAGACTCACCTCAATGCCCGGGACGTCGTCGGTGATATGGAGTGTTTGATCGAAGGAGGTGCTGGACATGACACGACCAAGTGCAAGCTTGAGAGTTTGTCGGTTGGGGTCTTGCCATTTGGGGTATGCGAGGGGATTGAAGCCGTAGCGGCAGTGTTCAAGGTTATTTTCCACACCCAAAGAACCTCGTATTAATGACTGTTTGCATTAGCTGACGCCTAGATTAAAGGATTAACGGAGATACGGTTGACACCGACGCTGCTGCACCTTTCCTTCCATTATTCTGCATCACCCTACCGTACACCATTATCTCGCTTGGTACATACCACGCGCAGAAAAAGCTCTACAACAACATTCCCCACCGCATCCCCATGCGACTGAAGACAGCTGACATGGATTATCGCCAGCTAAGTGGCGATCATGGCCTAAGAATTGAGGTACCGACGAGATGCGGGTTCGCTCAGACAGCTTCAAATCGTGACAGAAGTCGCTATGGATTGGTCGTTGAAGTATAGATCCAGAGCGTCCAGCACTCCAGCTCCGTCATGCGCCACCAACGCAGAAGGCTGGGCCAGAGGAAAGATGGCCGATCCTCAATCACGCACCGACATAGCGTACCACGGACGTTTACTTTGCCGAAGAAGTCGGCTTTTTGTCAATAAGACTGGACTCCAGCTATCGAACGTGCCGTCTCAGCCACAACTTGACCGTCGCGACCTTCTGAGCGTCTCGATCCGGGCTCTTCGCTACCTCGGGAGGTCACGGTCCTGGCTACCGAGGATCGCCAACATCCCCCCCCCAAGGACAGGAATACCAGCCGTAAGCGAAGCGAGCCAGATCCTCCGAGTTCCAATGTCTGCGTTAATGATCCCAGAGAACCTGCGGAGGAAATGAGCACTTGAAGGGGGGACCTGGTAAGCCAACGATTGTCACCAAACTGCTGTTTGATGCGGTTGTCGTGGAGGGCGGCCAGAGTGGTGGACGTCCTTGCCGATCCCGCCAGCACCAGTGAGAGCGATTGGAATAAGGATTTCGGTCTCTTCGATCAATCCATCACGTCCAGAAGGCCCTTGGTGACGGGGGCAGGGACTCCCCAGACGCGCTAGATTCAAACAGGAGATACTGGGTCCATTAGTCCGAATCGCTAACCTGTTTTGAGTCTAGGCAGTGGTAAATACTGGTGATGTAAGCGGCATGAATGTTACTTATCTTTCAATGCAATCTCGTCCTGGCTTTTCGGCGTGTCCTGGAGGATGTCAGAAACAATGGCGTGTGTTTGCGACAATACATGGATTTGGAACATCGTGGTGAACATCAGAAACGAAGGTGTGTGTGTTCCAACGCCACGACAGATGTCGGAAACTATGACGTGGGTATTTGAAACATCGTGGCGGACACCAGAAACAATGGCGCGGGTATCCACGGCATTGTGGCGAACGTCCGAAATGGCTACGCGTGTAATTATTGCACGCTCCGTCTGGGGATGAATGGTTAGCAACAGCCACGTAAAAATCGAGGAACGCACGTTAGACACGGGAAGGACGCCGTCGAGGTCCAACCTCCAAGTAGCGGTTGTTTCAGGATCGCTCCTTGCGTGGAAAAGTCTGAAGACTGCATTCCATTTTCACTGCTCGGTTGCCTTCTTTTGGGCCCCTACGGCAGTCCTAAGGTCGGGCCGAGAGCATCATCAACGAGATACCTAAAGTGTGCATGGGCGAGTGTACCTCACGTCGTTAGCTGCCCGATTGGCTTCAACACAGAGTTGTTAAGGACTTTCGAGCTCCTCGTCCAGTCCTCGGTCTGGGGCGATACAGACATCAACGTAGGCCAATCCAAGTTCGACATAATCCACCTGTTTGGTCACGGTGTCCTGGACACATCTCAACCTGCAACCGGTCAACATAGGGTAGAGGAAAACTCACCCTGATCATCGTGAGGATAACGCTGACGGTGCCAAAAACGGCCTTGGTTGGTGTAATGCTCGAGGTCCCGCTCCCCCGCGAGGTTCAAAGCCTCGACGGCGGCGCCGCATTCAGTGGGGAGATGACGTTATCTCGACGTTTCTACCGTTGAGCCTCAGTATCCATGGGCTAAACGTCGGCGTCACACGAGAAAACGTTGTAGTCGGCAAGCTGCGAGAAAAAAATGCGGCCGACCATTTTATCACTGACCGCGTCTCGTGAAAACAGACGCTCGATCGTGTTCAACCGCAAGCGGACCGCCTGAGGACGACGCCTGATCACCGGCACCGGCAGAATATTTGAATCCGCTCCTCGGTCTCTCGCTCAAAACGTCCCGAGGGAACGCTTTTATTCACCGGTCGCCGCGCTGTATTGCAGAGCTCTCAGAAAAAGAAAGTATCTCTCCGTCTTCGCAGAATTGAGTGACGAGGGGCAGAGAATCCAGAATGCTTCGAGATCTAGGAGTTCCCGGGTATCGAAGATGTTGGCGACAGCGCCACCCGTTCAGTTTTGTTGTTCCCGCTATTGACCCTTTTGACCTCTCTGACTGCGGGATTTTTGGTGGAACAACTACCGGGCGAGAGTTCTGGCGGGGTATGAGAACACTGTGAGAGGAGCTCATCCTCATCAGCATAAAAAACTGTGTGAGCTTCTGGGCCGCTAAGTTCACATGTCGGTATGTCGAGGAATCGATACTCAGCATGTGAGTATAGGAGACACGACGGACGGGACCGTTCTTGAATGTCGTCTCACGCAGCCTTCGGTGCGGCCTTGTGGTGGTGGTATATGTGGATTGCGGATCCGAATCCACCAACTCCAGAGCTATATGAGAGGTTTTACCAGCGGGTGATTCCCCCGCGGCAAACCCCGCTACCCCACCTCCCCTGAGTCCACCACTCTCGATTGAGCCTCGATCTGTGATCACCAACGCGTCACGACACACTCCATACGAGGTACTTAAATTCTACACCTAAACCCCGTCGGTGGTGGGAATAACCCCGATTATCTGCGTGGGCGGTGGTAGAACGCGCACGTCCTTGGGTTTAGTTCATGATAAATGTGTGTGTGAGCGTTCAGGCACTCAATAAACTGATCTTAGGTTCTCGTGATTGCTTTGATACAATTGTGCCGTCACACTGAATTGGCATCGTGGCCGCTGGACCGATCCTACCAGAATAGTTATTCCCGCGAGTCCAACACAGCCTTCGCCTTGCTTGACAGGTGATGTCGATGGATAACGGATCGTGGGGGGGTCAGCTGCCCCGCGCCCCTTGTCTTGTCCTTGACCATTCCGTGCTCCTATTATGCGTTCGAGGAGTCTTGTCTGTCTTTCCTTCGTCTTGGCTTCGGAGACGGGAGTGTTTGCGCAACAAATCTCGGCGGTATGTTTGCCTGGATGGGAATGGGTACGTCTGTTTGCTCCATTTGGATATTCGCCCCGAGGAAGGACGGAAAGCCAAAACAAAGAGGTCAAGAATAACCCCGGAGCTCGTCATCCCGTAGAACCAGAATTCTCTTGGCCAAGACCCTTGCACGGTTGGCTCTATGCTAGACGCCGCTTGTTTTGGTCAACGTGAGTGATCTCGAACGCTTGCTTTCGAGACACGGAGGTTTGGAGGGTTGATGACCTTTTTTCTGTTTTGCGTGATTAGCTGGCTTCACTTATGATAAACTGGAACCGGGCCAATTCTACACCCGCCCAGCAAAGAATCAACCCGGTACACTGAGGTGCGATTGTAATACCGTGGTATACAGGTACGAGGTTTAGGCTTTAGGCGTCGTAATCGCTTTGATTTGCTGACTGGTCTTACCGGCATCAGTGTTAGGATGGCGTGCACAACATGCCAACAGGGGAGCGCTTACGAGTAAGATTGCCTCCGGTCAAGCCAACCTTGTCCATCCTTGACGCATCACGGTTCTGCACAGCTGGTCAACGTATGTGAATGACTGCACGGGAATCTATGTCTCGGAGTGAGCCCCCCCTCCATCTTCACCGCAAAAGCTGTCGTTGCATTGCTAATGACTTTTCGAAAAGGTACCCAGGCGATATCCCACAAGGGACCGCCGTTCCGCATTGGGCGTACTTTAATGTTACGGTTCGTGGTCTTCCCTCACGGGGTCGATTGCACTCTGATGTTTGGTGAAGGCATTGGATGAGGAATTGTATACCGACGATAATGCTCAGAACGTCGGGAGTGAGTACAGCCCGGAGTTCAGAGCTGTTAGAGGTTCTGACGATCGTTGGATTGCGTAGGAGACCCTGAGGTGCTGCCACCGGTGTTGAATACGACCAGCTCGGGGGTACCAAGTGCTACAGGTGGTCTCAATGATAAGTCATCGGGTAGTAAGACAGGGGCTATCGTCGGCGGTCGGTCTCTCCTCCTGTTTCTTTCTGTGTCTGGTTGAATAATCCGCGATCGTAGGCGTGGTTGGTGGGGTCACTGGGCTGATCATCATCGCGATCATTATCTTCTTCCTCGTTCGACGCGGTCGCGAGAAGAGAGATATACTAGAGCCCCAGCCGCAATACCAATACAAGGAATCACCCGCGGATTATTGGAACAGCCCGCCTGGCTCGCCAACGTACAACAACGCTCCTTTCAAACCAAATGTGAGTTTTTTCCATTTGTCTTTGAGCAGAGGAGTGGCGGTAGGCTGAACGTTGGTGGTTTTAGAGAGCTGGAGAACCGCCGATGCTCCAACCGTCCGTCCATACGGACCAGGGGGACGAGAATCCGGCTCAGCCGCCGATAACCTATGTCACACGGCTCTCGAACTACGGTGGCGGAAGATAACCACCTCTTCAAGCCGCTATATATGTAGGTCTTGGATTTGGATGATCGTGGAAAACGGACTTATTGGACGACAGTGATCATAGGATTGGGCGATGTCATTTGTATTTATGCGTGTAAGATTGACAATCATCGATGAGACAAATCAAATTGTAAACCCCCACTTCATCATGCGGGCAACCCAACACGACTCCTCTCTTCACCGTGGGACCGTGATCCGCGAGTATTCAGCGCCTAAGCCGCCCTGGAGAGTTGAGACAACTTCCTTTTCTCCGACTTGGGCGTTCGTTCGTGGGATTGGAAGATCAAGGGTGAGTAAGGTTTTGGCGGGCGAACTTCTGTGGATGGATGGGCGGTCAGGGTCAGCGTTTGCTTCGGGGTTGCGTCGATGTTTGTTGGGCGCCAAACGCATTGAGAATCAGACGGCCGGGCAATATGTACGTTCAGGGGTTGCAATGTATAGTTCGCTCGGATCAAGCGGTGGTATAAAGTGCGGGGCAATTGAGAAAGGCGGAACGTGAAACGATCATCAACATCTCGTTGGAGGTGTTTCGGTAGTAGACAAGGAAGGGGAAATGGGTCGCGTCGAAAGGCGAGAAGGAGCTCACGGATATTTGGAACGTCCTGAAGTTTACGTTCAACGCGCGTAGTGAGGGCGGGCTTCGACCTGGAAGGAAGTGAGTGGGTATTTCCCGCTTGGTGAGACACGACAAGAGGGCGCCTCTTTAATAATAGCGTTCGCGTGGCGGGCTCGACCTCGAATCGTCCTCCTGGCCTGTAGAGCGTCCTGCAGCTGGGCGCTGGGTGGGAAACCCAGCCCAGCCCAGGCGAGAACAGATAAGCACGCTGGAGATTTCGCACTGGGGGGAGATTCGATAAGGCCTGATTCGGTTTGGCGGGGATGATCCGATGACATAAGCACCGCCGATGAGACATGGATGCTTTTTCCCGTCCGTCCGCTCACACGCGTGATCCCTCCTAGTGATACTTAACCGGGCTGAATGATGCTCTTGTCAAGGTTGGCTTTAGACCGCCCTGTCCTTCCCCTCCCTCTCTCCCCTGCCGCCTCCCTCGTCGACCCTCTCCGCCATGGTCTCCAGGTTCCTCTCCAGACTCCTTCCGCTCGCTTCGCTCTTTGTCTCGGGAGTATGGGCCCAGTTCGATATGGCCGAGTGTCCGGCTGGTTGGACTTGGGTGCGTCTTGGTATTCGGTTCTTTTCTTTGGAACGTATCCGCTGAATGGGTTTGTAGAACGAGAATTCCCTTGGACAGGACCCGTGTGCCGTAGGCTCCATGATGGATGCATCATGTCGTGGCCTGGGTGAGTCGACTCGTCGCGTGTATTTTTCGCGCCGTTTCTGAGCATTGCGGCCCCGTTCCCAGCGTTGTACACCTATCCACCTCTCAACAGCACCCAATATTACCTTCCCCCAAGGGTTGATCATTCTGGTGACCTGGATTGCGACTGTAACACCGTGATGTACAAGTACGGGATCTCATCCTCTCCGATATGTCCTTTTGCTGATTCACATCTCGTTGTCCAGCCTCTACATGGCATGCGCTTCGTGTCAGGGCGGAGAGATATACCCGTAAGATCTTGCGCGACCACGCCCTTATGCTACTCACTAACCACTTCATCAAGATGGACGACCTGGATCGCGGCCTGCGAGAATGTCTATGTCTCACAGTAAGTTTATCCCTTGTGCCACCAACGTTTCGCGTCGCCGACGATCTTTGATCAAATCAGGTACCCGGTTGATCTCCCCCAAGGCACCGCTGTTCCGCACTGGGCGTACTTCAATGTCACGGTAAACAGTATTTCCGCCATCCAGTGACACGTTTGTACTGACATCGAACGCAAAGACGGCACCTGGTCAAACGTACAACGATACTACCGCGATGAATCTCGGAGGTGGGTTTGATCTTAAGCAAATCTCCCTTTCGCTGACAATTTGTCATCAGGTACTCCCGAGGTGACGCCACCACCGCTGAGCACCGTCAGCAGCAGCTCCGGGAGGTCTACCCTCGGTTTTACCAACACCAAGACCTCGACTGGTAGTTCGTCGGACCCCACGAACGATTCCAGCAGCGGTGATAATGATTCAAGCAACGGACCGAACACCGGGGCAATCGTTGGCGGTACGTCTTGGAACCTTGATTTCGAGTGATAACTGGATCTGACCCTGGATATCCAACAGGTGTTGTCGGCTCCGTTGTTCCACTCACGATTCTCGCCGTCGCCGTGTTCCTCTATATGCGCCACCGTAAGCAGCAGCAGGCTCAACAACAACAGATCCTAAACCCAGACGAGCTGGATCCATACAAGCAACGTACCCCCTCGGCGTACGGCCCTCCAATGACCGCCGTGCCATTCACTCCATACGTAAGTCGTTTGTTGAGCGGCGCCAAGTCCAGAAATCCATCTTGACGTTTTTTTCCTAGAACCCGTCCGATCCGTCAACTTTCCCCCCTCAGAGCCCGCAGAGCTCAGTCACATACACCACTCCAGCCCACAACATCCGCGGGGCCTATTCTGGTGTCCCCGAGGTCTGATTGCCATGCGGTTCCCAAACTTCCACTCATTTATTTTTCTCCTTCCTTTTATCTGCTGAACTGATTGGATAACTAACGTATACACTACGTCGTGATTTCACTTATTGCTCTTGATCTCTTTGTTTGTTACGTTGCCCATATACGCGGACTATGCATTGTATATCTTCCGTGGCTTGCTGCGATCTGGACTCACGATCGCGGGGCAGTGATCGAGGTCTGTAAATCCCCCTGAGGGGAGCTGTGGATCTGAAGCTTAGGGTCCATCTCGCATCCGACACCCATGTCGTGTCTTTGCTTTCTTTGTGAAGCTGAGACCAGGGAGATCACCAACCTGTCGGATGGTGGCGTCGGCCGTCTGATTACAAAGGGGGACAAACATGCTTGGAACAATTGACAGGTGTCCGCCTATAGTGCCGACTATCAGCGGGACATCGGCACCGCCCCATACAGGGTGCCTGCCTTTCCTTTCTCAGATAGATGATCCAACCAGGGCACGCACCGCCCGCGGATAAGCGGTCTTGGCACCTCGCTATCCCCTGGGTTTACCAAACCGGCAACGGGTTGTCATCCTCCTAAGTCCTCCCTTGTCTTCAACCCTCGCGTCATGAACTCGAAACGACTCTGGGCGACAACCGCGGCGTTCTTCGCGCTGTCTGCGTTTGGTCCTCACTCTTTCCGAGTGCGGGCTCAATCTGAGATGGCCGTCTGCAGTCCGGGCTGGGAATGGGTACGTCGTGATTCGGAGTTGCTCCCCCCCTCTCACCTCTCGCCTCCGAGGAAGGGGCTAGTCGTGATTTTTTTGGTGGGCGCTCATGTGCGGATTGTGTACCTCTGTAGAACCAGAACTCGCTTGGGCAAGATCCATGTACGATTAGTTCCATGATGGACGCTGCGTGTCGCGGTATCGGTGAGTGCGGGCCATGGGCTGCATATGTGGTGGACCGTGAGAGATGGTGGCGGGAGAACCCCCTCTGACCTTGGGACGCGTTTTTCTATACAATATAGGTTCCTATACGATTCCGCCGTTGAACAGCACGCAGAACTATGTTCCTCCTCAACGCGATAGCACCTCTGACCTCACATGCGATTGCGATAGCGTTATGTACAGGTGCGCTACCATTCCCTCCCTCCCGACCCTTTCGAGCCGGCCGCCGCGATGATCTGTTTGAACTGATGCCGGATTCGGACTCACCCGCATATAGCCTTTATATGGCGTGCTCGACGTGTCAAGGGGGTATGATCTATTCGTGAGTCCTTCCTTTTTCCTTTGGCGGATATATGCGGTTTTTTGTGTTTGGGTTACCTGTGGACTGATGGTTTTCGGGTTTGTGCGTAGGTGGCAGAGGTGGATCACACAGTGCGATAATGTTTACGTAACACAGTGCGCTTTGCTTTTTGTTTTTCGCTTTGCACGGGTTCAGTCTCACCAAAATCGATTTTTTTTATTTCAAGGTATCCCCATGACATTCCACCGGGGACTGCGGTTCCGCAATGGGCGTTCTACAATGTTACGACGCTTCCAGATCAAACTTACAGCGATACCGTGGCCATGTCCGTCGGTCGTAAGTCTATTCCTCCTCTTGGCATCTCCTTTGGTCGTGTTTCTTGACGCGGGAGTCGTCGTGGGATAGGGGACCCGGAAGTGGAGCCTAAGGAGATGAACACACTCACTTTGGGGAGCAGCACGGTTTCGACGAGTGCCCGGAGGCCTTCTTCGACCGATTCGCTTCCCCCGGTCACTATCAATAGTAAAACCAACGTTGGAGCCATTGTTGGTGGTGAGTCCGATTTTTCCTCGACGAATTGAACTTCGATCGTTGATTGTATGTATGTGTAGGTGTGGTGGGAGGCGTTGTGCCGCTTACCATCCTTGCGGTCGTCGCGTTCATTTTTATCAGACGGCGGAGGCGACAGGCTGGAGAAACCCAACTGCAGCCTCAGATCCAAGAAGTTTCGGAGTATTGGAAGACACAGCCGCCGACGTCGCCCATCCTCAGTCCGACCAGTCCGAGTCTCCCATACAACCCCTACTACGTGAGTTCTATTGTATCCCCTTCTGGTTCTTCTGTGTGAAGTGAGGCTAGTCTCTTACGACACCTCGTTTCCCCTCCCTCTCTCCCTAGAACCCTTCGGATCCGACGACGTATCCACCTCCTGTGGGTGATGGGCATAGCTCAATGACTTTCGTGACCCCCGTATCTCATCACGGGGGGCACGGGCAGGGGCGGTTCTCCGGAGTTCCAGAGCTGTAACTTGCTTGCCGTTTAACCTCGGTGCTTTCCGGACTTTTCGATATCATTGATCCATCTGCAACCAACCCTCACAGGTGACACCAAGGCGCCATCCTCCCTTCTCTCCTTTCTTTTTTGTATCCCACTCTCCTTTTCATCCAGTTTGGAATGATGGGTGCTAATGTGGCCGTTAACCTGTACCCTGGACCTTTTTTCCTTTTGCTTAAGATCAAAAAAACACCTTACTGAAACTGTTATCTATCTTTGACCGTGAGTATATTATCAATAAAGTATGCAATCTGCTTCACTATCATCTTGTAACCTATTTTCCCTGTTCGTTGTTTTGAGCTTTGCATTGGGGATGGGAACATGATCACCTGTGTTAGATGAATGTGGTTGGAGCAAACATTGAGTTCACTCAAGTCTGGTTCAACTGAAGTAACTTCAGAATAGTATCCAAACAACAATGCATCTCTTAAGGTATCACTCAGCAGAGGGGTTTAGAACAGGTTGACAATTGCATAGAAAGGTACATATTGTACAGGTTATAAACACTACTACATGATTCTACAAATCCCTATCAAGGAAGCATATCACTAAAATCCAGAATCAACACCTCTCCTGTCTCATAACCAGCAATCAGATATTGACCATCCCACCGTGCAGCAGAAGGTTGTGCATATCTACCACATAGCTGAAAAACCACCTCTCCAGTGATTCTATCCTCAATCCCAATTGGATCAGTGATTGATTTGGTTGCACTACCAATAAAATCCAGATGGGGTCTATCTGAGGGTGTTGGAGATATCTTAATGGGAGTTGAGCCTGGAATCCCAAAGTCCCAGCCCAGGGTTAATGACCCTTCACAGCGAACCATAACTCTTGAACCATCTATCCAGAGGGGGTCAAGCCAATATGGATCCTCTGACTGCATGTCTATCTTGCCTGTATGTGCTCCTGTCTGTATAGACCAGGCTTGGATGTCACAGTGATCCACACAAAAAACCCTGGATCCATCTCCTGATATCCTAAGACCCCTGGGTATGATACTGTTTGTGCCCACTGTTTGGGGTTCACCTTGCTCAGCATCCCACATACAGATTTCCTCCTGATCCTGCTTGTACCCAATAATGATCAATCTATCACCCAGGAGTTGGATGTCTCCTACACCAATATCCTTGGCTTGAGTTTCAAAGGATTCCTTGCAGAAGCCAGTTAGGATGTTCCAGGTCTTCACCACCCCCACTGAATTGATTGAGAAAGCCAACCCATCCTTTGCTTGGAGACTGACAGCCCTGATTGGGGCTGAGTGAGGTACAACTGGGTTTGCTGATGAGGCACCAATCTCCCAGAACTTAATTGATGTATCCTTAGATGCTGAGATGAGGGTGAGGGGAGAGGAGAATACAAGGGAGGTGACTTCATATATGTGTCCAACAAGAGTCTTGATAAGGTGAGGGTCTGGGTCAGTGATGTCCCAGATGTAGATAGTATGACCAGCAGCACAAGCAATGAACCCCCCATCAGGAGAGAAACAACAATAGTCAGGTTTAGCATTTGTTAGGTGGACCTCCACTACAATTTCACCAGAATCAGTGTTCCAAATGGTAACAACTGACTCATTGCATGAGACAAACTGAGTGCCATCTGGAGAGAATGCAACATGGGAACCAGGAATTGGGGGACCAATCTGATGACCATCTGTGTCCCACTTCTGCACAGTACCACCCCAGGATGCAGACAAGAGGAGTTGAGGATTTGTGGGGGAGAAGCTGACAGTTGTAATGCTGGCATTGTGCTCCTTTATGACCTGACACTCCCCTGTCCCAATGTTCCACAAACAAATTGTTCTATCTGCAGATCCTGAAGCAATCATGGTATTGTCAACTGAGATGGAAACAGAACGGACTATGCTGGTGTGGCCATGGAAAGTTTTGACAACTCCACCAGTCTGGACATCCCAGAGCTTGATGGTTTTATCATGGCTCCCAGACACAAGCAATGTCCCATCTGATGAGAAGGCAACAGATACAATATACTTAGTATGCCCAGAGAGAACAGCAGTCTGGCTGCCTGTCAATACATTAAAGATGGTGATGTCATTATGCAAGCCAGCAGCAATAGTGTTGTTATGGTATGCAAGGGTTGCTGTGTGGCCATCAATGCAGGAAACTGTGCGGATGCACACTCCCCATTCTGCTGGTCCCACCACCATCTTAACCTTTTGGGGGTAGCACTTGTGGATCCAGGATGATGAAGGACAAAGTGTGAGAGCAGAGTCATATATTTGAGAAGGAGAGTTGGAGATTGTATCAAAATTATCCAGGATGAAATGCTTGCTGTCACTGGTCCACCCATCAGAAACTCCTGTCTGAACAGATGTGAACATGGGCCCCAGCAAAGGTCTAAAAATATGTGACCTACCAACATACACCATTGCTGGATTTCATTGAGAGCATAAATACCAATGTTGAGCCTTTCCATGAGGATCAGGACCTCAATCCAAAACAGAAGACTAGTCTCAAAGAACTCATTTATTGCCTTATGTGCATCTTCAGCTCCACTGCCACCACTGGAAACCTTTATATGTTTTGTCCAGAAACAGCATGCATACTCCAGAGCACCCCCAATGTAGGTAGCCCTCTGTGTGGGAAGATCCTCAACCTCACTGAGGACAGTATGGTCATCCAGGTTGCAGATATTCTTCTTTAACCTCTCCTTCATCACATTGAGGCATGAAAGCAGGATCTCATTGTGATAGATTGGAGAGTCTATAAAGAACCGGCTATCTGTGCACCTTCTTGGATCCATGAGGAAGTCAGGAAGTGACTTGTGGAAGATTCGGACTGGTTTATCAATGTTTTCTGGGATAAGAAGAAGAGAGTGGAGGGTGTGTAGAGAGCTGGACATCTTGGCTGGAGTGCCACAGTTGATAAGGAGGTCTGAGAGGGTTTTGATGGAGAGTGGTTGGAAGATAAGAACTACTGCCCCCACCACAGATTTGAAATGGGAGTAGAGTTCATGATCATCAGAATCCACATCCTGGAAAGCTTGGCTCAGGACTTGGGTGTAGAGGAGATCAATCCCCAACTTTGCTTCATGAGAAGTGTCCAGTGGGAGTGAAACAATGAGGGCAAGCCTCTCATTGGGTGGGTGGCAATGGGATGAAACAAACTTGATAACCGTTGAAGCGAAGATGAAAAACCCGGCTGCCTTCTTGCAGAGAATATCAATGTTGTGTTGGCCGGGCCAATCCTCTCCAAGACTGCAGTCGCTCCGGTTCTTGGCGATATCAGTGAACCGGGTTTTCAAGAACAGTTTGATATCACTATCGACTGAGGTGGGTTCAACCTCGTGTAGTTTGAACACCTCAGTGTGAGGCCGAAGTGACTCCAAACGGAACCCGGAGCGAATCCGACGTTCGGGCCTGCCGGTGATGAGGAACTTGGCAAGCGGGATGTCGTCCACATAACGGGAGAGGACAGACAGGAGCGCAGATGCGGGCTCCTCATCTTGACACTCGTCGAGGGCGTCGATAACAATGAGGGTTGGTATTTTTATTGCCCGGAAAGGCCCGACGATGAGTTTCTCCATCTGTGAACAGAGGGCCTCCCGTCCAACATCGGGCCTCGTCTTCAAGACTGGAAGTAGCTTCTTTCGGAACTCCGGGTACAGGTGGGCGAGCTGGAAGGCGAGGGTGGGGAAGATGGATCGAAGGTTGCTCCTGTCCTCGAAATCCCGTGAACAGAAGAAACTGGCTCCTAATCTCCCGTCTGCGAAACACATCTCCGCAAATGTCTGAGCGATCGTCGACTTCCCCGTCCCGGCCAGACCGTTGAGCCAGAACACTTGTTTGTCGTGTTTATCCTTGGACCACCGTTCGAGCTCGAAGAGGACACCTCTCCTGGTCCCCTTCATGCATCCCTGCCTGTGTCCGCAGAGGTATCCGGCATCGGCAACGTGATACATGCGGTCCAGAAGGATAAGATCCGTGTTTTCCTGGTGGCCGATTACTATGGATGGGTAGGTAGCTGGGATGAGAACTTACGATTAACTGACGGGCACTGTTGTAGATATCTTGTTGCAAGGACGTCTGCGGTGTGTGTTAGATGTTGTGGAAGCGGGTCCTCTTGGGGCACGAACCTGGTAGTCTATCACAGCCTCGCAAATATCATCCACCAAACCGTTAAGCCTGTGCGCGTTCTCGGCGTTGTTCAAGAATCGTGAAATGTCCTTTTGAGTTGTCATTGGGCCCAGAGCTTTGTGGACGTCTTCCAATTTCCTAGAGATCCTCAGCCGTCAGTCTTAGCCCCCGATCTTGGACATGATGGGCTTACCGTGCCAGTTTGTTTCTTCTCACTTCCTCCCCGAAATCGTCCTCAGAGATGGGTGAGCAGAGCGTTTGAACGAGCGACCTGACTCGGGATCCCAAGGATTCTATCGTTTGTGTGTTGACCTTCGTTTGCTGGGAGAACCATGAGTATCACAGATCGAACGAACGGAGGTGAACGTGCCTCGCAGTTGTCGAGGATAGCGCAGAGCCCTCCGGCAACGGATTTGAGGGGAGGAAAAGCATCCGAGGCTCTTTCCACCGTGCGGAGGAACAGTTTGGCTGCAGAAGCTGCGGTAGATATCCAGTTTGATCCATCCTTGGGCGCAGTGGCATCGCAATAGACATCATCAGGAATCGCCGGATTGCCTACGTGATTTGTCAGAGGCAGTGGGTGAAATAGTGTGGTTCACATACCCTCGGATTCCCCACCTCGCAAGATAGGTGTGGGCGTTCTGTTTCGAATGTCCGACTGAGGAGTATCGACCTGGTCCCTCCCTTCTTGGCCAGACCCGGACTCGGTCCCTACGTGTGGATCCAGATGTAGACCCCTCTGGTCGGTTTCCCCTCCGCTGACGTGGTCGTCGCTGCCTCCCAAGTCATGTCCCCTTCCCACCACCGACGGCGACATAGACTCAGAATCGCCTGGTCGCGGAGCTGGATTGTCCTCTCTCCCGCTAGCCTTGCTGTCCTCTCCTCTGACCTTGTCCTTCGCCACGATATCGGCTCCCGATTGCAAAGATAAGGCGGAGTGGTCGAATCCCTCGCCGCCGACGTTGACTACACTTCCCTCCCGCTTTTTTCCGATCTTCGATAGTCCGTGCTTCACTCTCTCCCGCGCTTTAGAGAGAGACTTTCGGAAATCCATGTCGTCACAGGGCTTTGCAGGGGCAGTGAGTGGTGAGATGATGGTTTGACACGTGGTGAAATCTTCAGCAAGCGCTAGGAGGCGCTAATTAGCGCGCGACCTGTAGTCATTTTGACTTGACGGCTCTCGTCTGCGGCAGCTCTCTCTGGACATCACCAATTTTTCTGCACCAGATATGCTAGCGGTTGTTTGAGACTCTGCCACGAAGTTCTGAACAGATTCGGCAGCCCCTTCGGCTTTTTGCTGTTTCTAGAGGTATCGCTTGCTCATGCGTTCTCCGGAGTCCTCGTTTCAAAAGCAATCGTCTGGCTCTTCATGTTTCCACACCCCCACTTAATCGCATTCTTTACGGCCAGTCCAATTCAATTCGGGCTGCTCGCTAGCGTCGAGAACACGAACCACCTACTCTCACGCAGGAACTCCGCCTCTTCTTTTTGTCGCCCGGCCGACGTGGAGAAGTGGGGTGTGTCCGTCGCGTCTGATCCGGCTGGTGCTTCGCGTAATGGTTGCGCGTTGACTGTATATAATCTCTGGCCATTATATTTGAAGGCTTTTGAGCCCATCTACGTGTGTTCGCTCGAATCGGCTCTCTGTCGATCGAGTACCGCGGTCCGATCTAGTTTGGTTGAGCTCGCCAACCACACCGTGTGCCCTCAGATCTCTTCCTCCCGCGCTCCCTCTTGTCACACTGTGCGGATACCTGCGACCTTGAGATGACACGGATAGGAAATGACCGGTGACCACCCGTCTTCGTCTAGATCTCGTTCTCCGATGGCAATAATCGCCTGGGTCCGGATCCTAACGAGATTCGCGAGTTCCCCAATGATCGTCCTCCCCATTTGGATAAATGTTACGGATGCTTTGTCCTGCCCAGGGTTCGTGAACCGATGGCTCGATAATGGAGATCCGCACAGTACGCATGAAGATCTCCAGCGTGTATTTCGCCCCATTCGGCTGACCGAACAACGTTGCCAGATGTGGAGTCGGAGATCCCTGTAAACCCCGAGCTCTCCCACCACCTCAGATGGGTGCCCGACGTTCTAACACGCCGCACCGAAGCGAACGGAAAGTGGCCGCTCGGAGAGCGTTGGTGAATGGGAAAAAGTTGACTCCAAAGCTGAATACCTCGTCGGCGAGGGGGTTGAGCGGCGGCCACTCACTAGCACTGGCCATACACTCAGTTGATAACAGTGATGCGCACTCCGACTTCTGCTCATCCCGGTCACCACAGTCTCTCCTCTGGATCCGAGGTGTCCCTGGTGATGAAGATACGTTCCAGACGTTCCCTCTTCCCCATGCTGCTGGTCCGTTGTCTTGTGACTCCGTCGTATTGAGATCTACCGGTGTATGTCTTTCAACCTAGCTAGTCGAAAAAATTCAGAGGAGTTAAGTTATTTTAAGACCGCGGTAGGTAGGGCAGTTTAAACGCCTGGAACGCCGATCAACTGGATTCTGATATGTTTCTCGCATGTGGCAAGACCTTCGCATTCTCAACGCTCGCCTGCCCTCGGTCATTGCTTGCGACCGGACTAACTACCTTCCCGACGAGGAAGTGACATTGCAAAACGACGTGAAAAAAGCTTATTCCTTGGTTATTCGATACTGTAGTTCTGTCACGTAAGTCTACCGCTGGAATTGAGGTGCTTGAACAATTCATTCTGTTGATAATACATTGCCCTGTGGGGAACACGTACCCCGAATTTCCATTCTCTGCACGTCAACGGTGCTACGCAAGCTTCCGAGACCCTGGGCTTTAACCCGACGGCCTTGGGCTCGAACCGGCAAGATTGAAGCAGCATGCTTTGGAAATAAATCTGCGTGCGCGCGGGATGGTTGATGCCCGGGAGGAGAGTACGACGCGTCGCAGTCCGATCCCCACGTCGATTACACCGAGCGCTCCTATCTTCCCCTGTTTTTCGTTTGTTGACCGGATATCAGAATCCTTGCTACTTCATTCAATCCGCCAGACCGCTATCCCCTCTGTAGTTTATTGCAGAGCAGTGTCGGCTCCCGTGCAACTTCCATAAAGCGACTTTACCCGGAGTCCAAACATCTTCATTCGCCCGTTGCTTCTTGCGACATCATGCCAATGCGGACCCTTTGGCTTGTGGGTGGCCTTCCGCAGCGTATCGTCCAGCCACTTTTCTCTGGCGTGCCTGGAGGCTCTCATGCGTTACTACCACCGCCTGCCTGCGAGTTTTCCGTAGCGATACAAACCCAAAACCATAAGTCAAATGCTCGAAAGTACAAGAGTCAACATTGAACAATCTCGACATCCACCGCTTCCTTTTAGTTCAAACTCGCCATCGCATCTCTCACTAGTTTCAATTTGGCCTCTGATCGAGGTTTGATCAGGCATTTGAAAGGGAGGGGATGTCTATGGAGACAAGAGGGACGGAACGATCAGTAAACCTCCTCAGCTTGCTATAGCCAGAAAAACAAAATACGGCGAACCGGACGGCAGACCCGCGGAACTCGGGTTCCAGCTTCTCACCAGCTGGCGCCTCAATGTCAAGCACGGCGAGGGTGCAAGCGATACTGAGGAACAGGGTCTGAAGAGCAAACGATCGTCCGGGACATATTTTGTCAACAGGCGTCAGAGAACAACAAGAACTGCAGCCTTTGAGGGGTTGTACCATCTGCCCGTTCCAAAAACGCGATCCTCGGGATCCTTCACGGAGCGATCCAACTTCCCGTCCTTCGAGAACCGCTCAGGATCGTATTTGTGCGGCGCAGGGTATACAGTTTCGTCGTAGCATATTGCCCTGCACATATTGCCCTGCACATCTAACATGGTAAGCAAATGACTGATTGTACTATTTTTCGACGGTCGCCATATACGGCATGATACTTATCAGACATTCTCGACGATTGTGGCACCCGCGGGTATGAAATACCCCTTATATACCCCTTATATACGTTGTCCTCCATTACACATTTCTGGATTCCAATTGGAGTCGGGCAACCCCACCGGAGCAATTCCTTAATCAACGCGGAGATGTAGGGCAAGTCTTCCTGATCCGAGATTTGGTATAAACATTCGCCCCCCACGACCCTGTCCAGCTCCTCTTGCGCCTTTCTGACAACGTGAGGGTGCAAATCCGCGGCGAGGAAGAAGGTTAGTAGGACCGTGTGGGTCTACCGTTATTCACAAATGAACTTAGATATGGATACTAAAAAGAGGAATCCTCGCGGTATCAGACCCAGCTATTGCAATGCCATAAATGAACACTCCCAAGCGTATCACTGGCACATTGTCTCACCTGTATATGTTGTCGCAGTCACCGATCGGATTACGTTCTCATCAACCCCTCGATCTGCAAGTTCTGTCGTACGGCCGAAACACGAGGCAGCAATGGAGAAATTTGTTCCATTGACCTTGCCATCCTTCAGTCCCGGAACCGAGATACATACATGGAGCATTGACGGACCCACCTTGAAAGACTGCTGCATGTGATCGAGTGGGCCATCGACGGCGACACCGAGCAGTTCTCAATCGGCCTTGGCAAATCCTTTGAACCCAGCCCCAGGAAACCAGTCCGGGACGTGCCTCACTTGAGGTTCGATTATCAGTCGGGTATCGCAGGGATTCGGAAATTCAGGGACAAACATATTGGGAATGTATCAACGAGGAACGCGCTAGGCTTTACGGCGCGTCCGAGGTGTTTCATTCCGTGTTCTGAGGCTTGCAAGAACCTGTCTTCGTGGGAATCTATTTCCATACCGTAGGCCATTTCCATGATAAGAGCCCCGGTGACGCTAAGGATCTAAAGTGAGTGCGGGATACGCGGTGACGACCGAACGTAGAAGAACGGACAATTGAATGTGGCCCAGGAAATCGTCGGGGGTTTCAGCGAGACGAGAGAGAAAGCGGAAAGTATGTTTGTTCAGATAACCGTCAAACCTCGATACCACATTCACGTTCAGGAACTTGCGAAAGGGCCTGCGGCATCTTCTCCGTTGGCTTCCATACTCCATCAAACCGAAATTCCACGAGGGTATATCCATGCTTGAGTGGTAATTAGTGAGGGAAGAAGCACAACCGGTGTAGATAGCTTACAGCTCAAGCATCGGGACGTGTGGCTGATCTCCCATTACATCCATCAGTGAACGTTAGCTTGCAAGCCTCACAAGGGAGCTCACTCGATCGGAGTAAATGTTGGACCGCTTCTCCGACAGATCTGTGATAGCCTCGGTGCTGTTCAGAACCACGGTGTGCTTCGTCAGTAGCTTGAGATACAACGCATCCGTATCTTGGATCAGTGAAACCTTAGTTGGATAACCTTTCGTGAAAGTAGAGCAGACACTTGCCAGATTTCCGCGCCAAAGCGACGAACGCCTGCCACGCCGGAATGTCCTGAGGGACGTCCAAGATGTTGCCGATAAGGGGATATCCCTTCGGTCCCGGTGGATATGGCGGCCTGCTCCTGTTATTTCGCCATTTCCAGACCAGAGCCAAAGACGCAGCACAAAGCAAGGCCGCAAGCAGGGTCCCTTCGTCGGTCATGTCGAGAGATTAGCTAGGAGAGGTTCGGCAAACGAGTGGTCACCGGTCTTATCCGTTCGACCCCAGCTTTATGCGCGGTCGGTGAGCGGTAATACGGAGGAACGATACCCCGCACCGGGTGGAGCAGTGAACGCCGAAACTTCTATCGCAGGCTGAACAGACGGTGTTGACGCTTGCAGCTACTCGGTCGTTTTGAACGGGCTGAACGTGGTTCAGGTCTGTCACGTAGGTCTGCCACCGGAATTGAGGCGCCTGGACGATTCATTCGATTGATAACTCATTGCCCTGCGGGGAACACGTACCCCGAACTTCTGTTCTCTCCACGTCGACGGCCCTGCACAGGTTTTCGCGACCCTGGACTTTCACCCGACGTTCTTGGGCCGAACTGGCGAAAGCAACGTGCTTTGGAAAGTAAGCCTACGACGCGAGCTCTCAGCCATCTCCTCCGTCGACCCCGCCCCCACGTCCGTCGTCCGCCCGGAATTTTGGCTCGCCACTACGGCCACAGTCTCCTCCGCTAGAATCCGGAGTCACATCAACAAATCCCCGCACGCGCGTGTTGTCCCACCAATCAACACCACCAAGTCGCAGCGATTCGATTCGCAGAACGTCCTCTTCCATCTGGAAAAATCTTGCCGAGTAGGCGAGGCTATGTGATGCTATCCGGAGGTATGACAGGGTATCCGTGCTAGCCATCATCTACGCATGATTTGATCGGCTTCCTATTGACAATTCGCAAGTCAGCATCTGCAGTCGGGGAGAGACTGTCTGAGCAGAATCAAAGGGACGCGGGGTCGTAGCCCAGAGGGCCACTGTTCTGCCTCCCCCCTCTCAGTAAATTACATGTCGGACAGGAGGTAAAAGGAAAATCTATTCTTGTTCCTGTGGTGGGGACAAACTACGAAAGAAACGATTTACCACATGCGCGGACGAGCGAACGCATAGACGGTGTTCGGCTTGACTGGTGTCTATTGATATCTGGGTCTTGGTACGCGTCGTTATTGGGGAGGAGGACTTGCGTGCGTGTACGTGGTGATATGGTGGTGAGACGTTGCCTGATATTTGCATTGTATTTGATCCGGCTGCCAAGATGATCCCCGCGCTGTGGTCCTTGTAGTTGGGGGTAGTGACGGGGGATGTCGGGTTGTCCGGAGGCGGGAATGTTCCAGCGTGAAGCAGGGGGAGTGGGGAGTTGGGGGGCGTTGAGTAGGAGTTGCACCCGTGCCGTCCATTTACTCATCCTTGTATTCGACAAAGTTGTCCATATCGTCCAAGTCCATACATCCTCATCTGCCCTGCCACCTTGGCCGTCATCCTAGACGTTCGCGATATCGTGAGTAGTGGTGTCGAGGTCGAGGTCGCCCTCGTTGGAAGGTTGGGCAACAATTTTGTGCTTGGATGATGAAGCAGCGGGTGGAGGAGAGTTGTAAATCAGCAACCGCAACACAGACGCATCAAACGATGGGAGAAGTCTGCCCCTGTGTTTTCTTGAAGAACGGCAATATCATCCTCCTCCAAGTCCTCCCCTTCTTCATCTAGTTCGCGGTCGGGTTGTTAAAGGGTACACTGTGGCGTGAACATGTTGGACGTACCGCGACGGCGAGGGTTCTGGGTGGTCGTGGGCAGCCGGGACTCGTGTTGCTCGTAATTGACTCCAGGTGGGTGAATAAGCCACTGCCACAGGTGAATGCAGACACCCTCTCTTGCCAGAGAGCAGGGGGGAGCGTGAACAGTTCGAGAGGGCCAAAAGTGCTGACTCGTTGCACAGTGGCGTCATTTTGGTAACCAGAGGAGAGTGGGGTGAGCGCCTCTTCCTGATCAGGCGATATCCTCGCCGCTGGTCATACCCGGAACTCAATCGTAGTGTTTAGAGAATAAAGTACATGTTTCTGTCTACAAATGGGTTGAGGTAAAACGTACTACACTTCTCAAGTACATTATCTGAATTCCAATCCGCTGGAACAACTCGATCGAACTTGGGGAATAGGTGTACACTACGTCGAATAGAGGACACTGGGACAATACTCGCCACGCGTGCGCCATCTTGCATGCTGCGCTTCAATTTGTGCATCCCGTGGTTGCTCTCAGGGGAGGTAAACTCGGAAAACCATTCAACATACGCAAGGCGCTCAGGAGGTGCATGGGCCTCACCCCCTGGTAACGAAAACACCACTCGGATCTGCCCCGTGCGGTAGCCTATGGACCCCTGAGTTCCCAGTAAACGCTAATATGAATTTAGTCGTACCTTCTACACCAGTTTCCCCACCCAACCCGACATTTACGAGAGCAGTATCAAATCGCGCAGGGATATCGAGGCCTTTCTTTGATTGCCGTGCGGGTCGAATGTAAATCGCGTCCAATGTGAGACGTTTCGTGCGGGCTGAGTCCACAGGTGTTGTAAACTTGAGTTTGTGATAAACGGGAACCGAAGTGAATGGAAGATCCGCATATAGGATGGCGCGTTCGAGTTGGTTCCGATTGAGCTCGGGTCCAGAGTGTTTCGAGAGGACGATGTGCCGGCGCAATGCTTCCCGGAAAAAAACTGCGCCATACTTAGTAACGATTTCATCAAGGTCAACTGCTCTCCTCGATGGCCACTTTGTGAGCGTTAAGACCCCATTGTATGCCATGGAAGGTGGATGAGCCATGACCCTGGCTGCGTTCCCAAGACACCATTCGAGGTAGCTCTGGTGCCGGAGGATCTTCTCTTTACGTTCCAGCCAAATAGTCATCTGTGCATACTCATCACGGTGGTTCGTTGCACGATATGCATCTTTTGCCAGATCAATGTGGAGGCGCTCCGTATACTCGGTATTGTAGTTGTCTGTGGTGCCGAACAGCTCGATGGACTCGGCATAGTGAACCAGGGAATGGAGTTTGGGCAGGTTGAAGTCTTTGCGAATCCCAAGCTCAACGAAGATGTGCTTGTTGGCATGGAAATCATGGAGGGACTGACGAAGGAGTTGGAGGGTTTCAGAGGTGTGGACCGGGTACTGAGCAAGATAGAGAAAGTCGAGCAGAGCTCGAGTGGATCGAATGAGGGGAATAGGAGACACGTCGTCGGGGAGGTCCATATCGATGATGAGCCCGAGGAGGATTCGGCACATGTCGGCATGTTCTTTTCCAGTAAGACGGGAAAGCGAAGTGATTCCCTTTGTAAACGATCGAATGTTGAAGTTGGGAGGGAGGCAACGACACCGCGCATCAAGGTCTTTCTTGTCGAATGCTGTCGTAACCCAGGCTACAAGATGTTTCATAACCCCTTGATATAATTGATGGAGGATGTCGGGGGTCAGAGATAAGTATATATCGGAATATGGAAGCGACTCCCAAAAAGGGTGAACGATCGGTTTGATACCGGCCTTGGAGCAAGCAGCGAAATACCCGGCTGGGTCATTGTCAAGTGTCGACAGTGCATCCAAGACCTTTTGTAGGTCTCGATATGAGGACTCGGTATTGAGGTCGCCAAGTTTCTTCCGGTCGATGTCGCATTTTGGACATTCTCCTGTCTTGCAACCCGAGACAAGTACCTGTTCTGGGTAATCACCAACAAAACAAGCGAACAGAGGGAGAGTTCGACGAGTGACCCCATTACCACTCGTCATCTCAATCCCAGTCTTCCCTGCGCCCTCCAAGGGTTTGAGAATGCGGGCGAAACAATAGTGGAAAAGGTTTGCGAGCATACGGCGACGCGAGGCAACGCTCGAAATATGGAGAAGTTGTGTCGTTGGGAGGTAGCCGACGAGGATGTGGGTTCGCCGTGAGGGTTTCCGCCGTATATCCTTCGGGATATTGCCAATAGTCATGTATACCGGGTAAGCAGTCTTTGTCCCAAAGAGTACAACTCTCGTTTTGTCTGACGAGAGGATAACTGGGACAATTGTAATCCCCGGAAACTCTTTCTCAAGCTCTTTCTGCGGAACATGGTGAGATTGATTACATGAACAGTTGAGGTAGGACCCCACCTGCCGTGTCCACCACCACCGCCCACTATTCATCTCAGAGAAGATTCGTGATTTTTTGTCTGAGCTGGTGTAGTGTTTTTCGGGTGCGTATACCAAACACTCTGCGAGTTCCGGGTCACCATAGAGGGCTCGGACACACTCGAGTATGTCACGGTGATAAAATTCATATCTGTGACCCAAGAGGTCGAATTCCTCCCGAACAAACTGTGGAAGTCCATTCGGGAGTTTTTTATCAATGATCTTGTTAAGCTCCTCTGCGCTGGAAAATGACAATCCAAGTGCCTTGGGTAGCTGAAAGAAGTGCGTTTTAGTCCCGATGGGGCAGTCCTGATGGAACGGAGTGAACAAGCTGACTTACTCCGTCAATCTCCAGCAACTCTGATAGTGCAGTAGAACTTGGGCCCCTTAACTTCGCCCAGCGAGCCACTTCCCAATCTCGACGAGTTGAAAATGGAGCCCATTCTGTCGGCCCATTTTCCTCAGCACTAAGACCGCCGGCATACCGTTGGTATCCGGCTAGTGATGGACGTGTCTCGAGCACCTTCCCAGCTCCTATGAATTTCACCGCAAACTGACTTGGACCAGGGTCACTGGGGGCCTGGGTTGACTGGTTTGGGTGAACTAACAGGTTTCGGTCAGAATTAGAAACCCCGGAATTGTGAGCGAACTTGCCTGTCTGCGATGCTTGTTCAGTGTAAGTGTCCATCGTGCTCCCGGCACCAGGTGGTATTTGATCCTGATCACCGTCGTCATCAGAATCTTCCACGTCAGAGTCAAAAACAACCGAGGTGCGAGTGTTCGGCGGGGGTGTAACGAGGTCGGGAGCCTCCCCAGGTGCGGGTTGGGAATAGGCACTGTCATCAGAGTAAGGCGGGTCAGTGTCCATATCCGTGGCACCGGTTTGACTGGATTGTTCAGATAGGGTGGCGGGCTCTGTGTTACTGAGGTCAGTCATCTCAACATCGATTGGTGGGGAGGGTTGAGGAGCTTCCTGTTGAGGTGTAATGGGGTAGGTTTGCTGGAGATGGTTCCGAGCAGAGACACAACGGGGGTCATGGGAAAGTCGGAGGTGGACTGAGAGACCTCTGGGAATAAACTCTCGACGACATCCTGGGCATGTGTCTCTTGCTGTGGTCATCGGTGTCTAGAAGCAAGTGACATTAGTAATCTCGGAGAAAATTGTAAAAGAAAATTCTTCGGTACCAGAAGGGCTGGCAGGACATAAGAATCCCACGAGAACCGGTGGAACGGAAGTTCGCTCCTCCCTTACCCACCACCATGACCAAGGGGAAGAACACGAAGGGGAAGAATGCGCTGAAAGCAGTACCCGCATCGACCACCCGCGTTACACGGTTGAAAACCAAGACTACTGCAAAAGCGGCCGACACTGCTGACCCTGGGTTGATGGAACCCGTGGCGAACCCCCTCCGCCCGAACAGTATGTTCTATTCCAACGCCAGCAGTATTTCGGCCTCACGTGCTACACCGACACACCTAGCACAGCAGAAGAGGAAGAGAGCAACAACGAACCTGTCAGAACAGGGCGGAGAGGTCGTGCCGCAGAAAAGCAAGCTATCACCTTCCTGTTCTCTCCTTTACTGAAGCTGAATGTTCTTGGGATAGGGCTGCACACTTCTGTTTCGCCAAACCCTGCGGGCAACGAGACTAACGATGAAGGTAAGCGTAGTGATCGACCACCCCGAACCTATTGCTTACATTTGGGGTCAACGTGTCACCATTCAAGTTGAAGATAGTATCACGGTTAAGCGGCCTACAAGAGTTGCACCAGTGCGTCCAAGCTTCTCGTCACCCCTAGTGAGTGACGAAGAAAACGAAGGTAAACTTTTACCATCATATTTCACACTTACAACGAACTCACTATCTGAAGCCCAAGCAAGCGATGGGGATGTTTCCAGTGACGACACGGAACCAGAAGCATTGACAGCTAAACAGATAAATGCCGAGGTGAGTGAGCAAACTTAGAGAGCGACAATACAATGATCAAACCTTCCATTAAAGCGGCCGATCCCGGTTCAAAACCATGAGCCGGTAGGAACTGGTACGAGTACCAAGGGAGGGACCACCGTCCGCGGTTCATCCAATCCAGGGAAGATCGGAAAACGAGCAAAACAAATCCTCGACGAAGTGAGTGCCGGTTGTTTGTAAGCTTGAGCTGGGTCCCGTTCACTGACGGATATGTGTTGTCTTTCAATCACCGCCCGGTTAGGTTCCTTCGGTCGTCGAGCCACAGTCGTCTATTGAGGAAAATAGTCCGGACGTTATGTTTGACGTCACGTCACTCGTGGTTCCGCCTGTCGTGTCAACTCCCGTCCCCACGCCGGGTATAGTTCCGCCCATTGTTCCGCCCCTGGTTCCTGCGTTAGCCACGGTCCTACCATCCCTCCCGCAACCTGGAAATACTTGGCCAGCAGTTACTCACCTTGTTGTTGGTGATGACGGCCGACTCCAACAATCGGCTCAAAATCCCGAGATCAACAAATGTATCTCCAAGGCAGTTCGATTAATGCACTCGAAGATATACTTTGACAACGCTTTTCCTGGCCTGGAGGACCAAAATAAATGGCTCAGTGAATCGCTCAGCACCGTACTCCAGGACCAAGCACGAACGGACCTGGTGGTTCGCGAGGTGAATTTCCGTGCCCAACAGGACAGAAGTTACATGTCTGCACTTCTCAGCATGGTACGTTGCCGGCTTCCTTTGGCTGCTCTAACGACTGAAAATCTCTGAACCAAATAAGATGACAAACAGATGGAGCAATGCCCGCCAGTCAGTAATAGACTCCGCGAGGGCATTGGTTACATCCAAGGAATGCACATATGGAATATCGACGTTGAGGGCAGAAGAGATGGTTGTTGAAGTGAAGAAGTTGCTTGACGACGATACGTTCCATTTTGGGAAGTCAAACACGGTCAGTGATTTCCTGATGCGCAATCGCGCAACATCACCTCACCGTTAACCGAATTTCAGGGCAACGTGAACAAGGCAGCCCCATTCCAGCATCCCGAAGTTATATCCTGCCTTTCCCACTTCTTTAAGGGTCGAAACAAGTCCGACGCCGAGTATCCGGTGAGATTCCATCAAGGAGAACATGGTCGACAAATGCCGCAAGCCTTGGTCGCACTAGTTGTAACGGCAGTGAGTTAACTGGCCCATCGCACTCACAGATTTTCGGATTGACCCTTTATGGCAGATTCGAGCGGCCTTGAAAGACCATGCAACGGGTGTCTACATCAAACGCCCATTCACGGAAACCGAAAACCGTGAACCTTACAGGGATTTCGTTGCGGTTTTCGAAACAGTGAGGGGCTCGGATAAGGGCGAGTCCAAACACGCAAGATTGTTATCAACAATCTACACCCGGGCTATGTGAGTGTACCCTTTAGTTTTCAGCCGCAATCATTACTAGGGGCTGAACCAAATTTCTAAGGAAACACGTTAGCGGTGACAGCTCCCTATCTGCCTCGAGCTCGGCGCCGAAGAAGAAATCAGTAATAGATATAGATGGGATGGAAGCATAGGAGGTAGACTATGGATACAACGTAGCACGACTTAGACGACATCAAATACATCACTCGCGCAATCGGTTGCGAGCTTCTGCCTGAACGTTAGCGCCATATTGTCGAGGAACCTGTGGGAAGGATACCCTACCCCAATGCTATCTGCATACTATGCCGTATCTATCAATCGTCTATTGTGAAGCTACGGTAATGCTACCCGAAGTATGGAGGGAGTACGTGGAGACTACCCCTCAACTATGCCCATTGTATCAATCGACTATTATGAAGCTACGGTAATGCTACCCGAAGTATGGAAGGAGTACATGGGAACTACCCCTCAACTATGCCCATTGGAGGAGTGCTACACGCATAGCTATGGCTCGCGATCGAATATTGATCGAATACCGTTTCATAGACTCGTGTAGCTTCGTTTAGACGGGAAGATTTTTCCAGATGTCCGGGTCAGCGAACGGATCCACGACTTCACTACCAAACCCAAATCAGTCGGATCGAACCCGGTCGAAAGCGCGGGACCTGTTGAGGAAGCATTATGGATTGGGAGTCGGACCTCCACCCCCCAGCGGGAAGCCCCAAGACCCCATGGATTTGGGTGAGCCAATAGATCTTGTTTTGAAAAGTGTACCCCGCTTATTGCTCTTCACCTCTGCAGACTCCCCGGCATTTGACGCCAAAGCTTATTACGACCAATTGATCACAACTTCGTCGTTGGCCACCCTCCTAAAGCGTGAAAGCGAACTGCTCTCTGGTATGTCGCGCCTGTCCTATCCACCCCCGTACGTTTTCTGGAAATTGACAACGTCTTGGCCCCATACAGAGATTAGATTGTTGGATAACGACCGTCAATCCTTAGTATACAACCACCATCATGAGCTAATCGCAGCCAGCGACACCATCTCTGCCGTACGTTGATCGATAAATCCCGACAAGCCCACCACCCTCACCCTCACTCGACGTCATAGATGAAAGCAAGAGCCGACGAATTAGATCCCAAACTGGACTCATTGAAAGCACCATTTTCTGAAATCTCGAGACTCTCCAGCAAGTTGATGAATGAGCGGCACGCCGGCGACTGATACAGCTTAGAGATTTACACCAACACTCCCCTTCTTTCCCTCGTCGACACCGGGCACTTTGGTTTGTAGAACGAGAATTCTCTTGGACAAGACCCGTGCGCCGTCGGCTCCATGATGGATGCATCGTGTCGTGGCCTGGGTGAGTCGATTCGTCGCGTGTATTTTTCGCGCCGTTTCTGAACATTGCGGCCCTGTTTTCCGCGTTGTATACCTATCCGCCCCTCAACAGCACCCAATATTACCTTCCCCCAAGGGTTGATCATTCCGGTGACCTGGATTACGACTGTAACACCGTGATGTACAAGTACGGGATCTCATCCTCTCCGATATGCCGTTGTGCCGATTCACCTCTCGTTGTCCAGCCTCTACATGGCATGCGCTTCGTGTCAGGGCGGTTATACCCGTAAGATCTTGCACGACCACACCTTTGCGCTACTTACCGACCACTTGATCAAGATGGACGACCTGGATAGCGGCCTGCGAGAATGTCCATGTCTCACAGTAAGTTTATCCCTTGTGCCACCAATATTTTGCGTCGTCGACGATCTTTGATCAAATAAGGTACCCGGTTGATATCCCCCAAGGCACCGCTGTTCCGCACCGGGCGTACTTCAATGTCACGGTAAACGGTATTTCCGCTATCCAGTGACACGTTTGTGCTGGCATAGAACGCAAAGACGGCACCTGGTGAAACGTACAACGATACTACCGCGATGAATCTCGGAAGTGAGTTTGATCTCAAGCAAATCTCCCTTGCGTTGACAATTTGTCGTCAGGTACTCCCGAGGTGACGCTGCCACCGCTGAGCACCGTCGTCAGCAGCTCCGGGAGGTCTACCCTCGGTTATACTGACACCAAGACCTCAACTGGCGACCAGTCGGACCCCACCGACGGTTCCAGCAGCAGTGATGATAATTCAAGCAACGGACCGAACACCGGGGCAATTGTTGGCGGTACATCTCGGAACCTTGATTTCAAGTGATAACTGGACCTGACCTTTGATATCCAACAGGTGTTGTCGGCTCCGTTGTTCCACTCACGATTCTCGCCGTCGCCGTGTTCCTCTATATGCGCCACCGTAAGCAGCAGCAGGCTCAACAGCAACAGATCCTGAACCCAGACGGGCTGGATCCATACAAGCAACGTACCCCCTCGGTGTGCGGCCCTCCAATGACCGCCGTGCAATTCACTCCATACGTAAGTCGTTTGTTGAGCGGCGCCGAGCCTAGAAATCCGTCTTGACGTTTTTTTCCTAGAACCCGTCCGATCCGACAACTTTCCCCCCTCAGAGCCCGCAGAGCTCAGCCACATACACCACTCCAGCCCACAACATCCGCGGGGCCTATTCTGGTGTCCCCGAGGTCTGATTGCCAAGCGATTCCCAAACTTCCACTCATTTATTTTTCTCCTTCCTTTCATCTGCTGAACCGATTGGATAACTAACGTATACGCTACGTCGTGATTTCACTTATTGCTCTTGGTCTTTTTGTTTGTTACGTCGCCCATATACGCGGACTATGCATTGTATATTTTCCGTGGCTTGCTGCGATCTAGACTCACGATCGCAGGGCAGTGATCGAGGTCTGTAAATCCCCCTGAAGGCTGGATCTGAAGCTTAGGGTCCATCTCGCATCCGATACCCTCTCCTTTGTGAAGCTGAGACCAGGGATCGCCAATGTGTCCGATGGTGGCGTTGGCCGTCTGATTGACAGGTGTCCGCCTATAGTGCCGACTATCAGCGGGACACGGTACCGCCCCATCCTAGGTGCCTGCCTTTCCTTTCTCAGATAGATGATCCAACTTGGGTTTACCAAACCGGCAACGAGCTGTCATCCTCCTAGGTCCTCCCTTGTCTTCAACCCTCACGTCATGAACTCGAAACGGCTTTGGGCGACGACCGCGGCACTCTTCGCGCTGTCTGCGTTTGGTCCCCCACGTGCGGGCTCAATCTGAGATGGCCGTCTGCGGTCCGGGTTGGGAATGGGTACGTCGTAGTTCGGAGATGCCCCCCCCCCCTCTCACCTCGCCTCCGAGGAAGGGGCTAGTCGCGATTTTCTGTGGGTGCTCACGTGCAGATTGTATGCCTCTGTAGAACCAGAACTCGCTTGGGCAAGATCCATGCACGATTAGTTCCACGATGGACGCTGCGTGTCGCGGTATCGGTGAGTGTGGTCCATTGCCCGCGTATGTGGTGGACCGTGAGAGATGGTGGCGGGAGAACCCCCTCTGACCTTTGGACGCGTTTTTTTTGGGAATATAATATAGGTTCCTATACGATTCCGCCGTTGAACAGCACGCAGAACTACGTTCCTCCTCAACGAGATAGCACTTCGGACCTCACATGCGATTGCGATAGCGTCATGTACAGGTGCGCTACCCTTCCCTCCCTCCCGACCCCTTCGAGCCGGCCGCCGCGATGATCTGTTTGAACTGATGCCGGATTCGGACTCACCTGCATATAGCCTTTATATGGCGTGCTCGACGTGTCAAGGGGGTATGATCTATTCGTGAGTCCTTCCTTTTTCCTTTGGTGGATATATGCGGTTTTTTGTGTTTGGGTTACCTGTGGACTGATGGCTTTTGGGTTTCTGCGTAGGTGGCAGAGGTGGATCACACAGTGCGATAATGTCTACGTAACACAGTGCGCTTTGCTTTTTTTTTGTTTTTCGCTTTACGCGGGTTCAGTCTCACCAAGCTCGATTTTTTTTTTCAAGGTATCCCCACGACATTCCACCGGGGACTGCGGTACCGCAATGGGCGTTCTACAATGTTACGACGCTTCTGGATCAAACTTACAGCGATACCGTGGCCATGTCCGTCGGTCGTAAGTCTTTCTCCTCTCCATCATCTCCTTTGGTCGTGGTTCTTGATGCGGGAGTCGTCGTGGGATAGGGGACCCGGAAGTTGAACCTAAGGAGATGAACACGCTCACTTTGGGGAGCAGCACGGTTTCGACGAGTGCCCGTAGGCCTTCTTCGACTGATTCGCTTCCCCCAGTCACTATCAACAGTAAAACCAACGTTGGAGCGATCGTTGGCGGTGAGTCCGATTTCTCCTCGACGGGTTGAACTTTGGTGGTTGATTGTATGCGTGTGTTTGTGCGCTTGTGCAGGTGTGGTGGGAGGCGTTGTGCCGCTTGCCATCCTTGCGGTCGTCGCGTTCGTTTTCATCAGACAGCGGAGACGACAGGCTGAGGGAACCCAACCGCAGCCTCAGATCCAAGAAGTTTCGGAGTATTGGAAGACGCAGCCGCCGACGTCTCCCATCCTCAGTCCGACCAGTCCGAGTCTCCCATACAACCCCTACTACGTGAGTTCCCTCGTATCTCCTTCCGGTTCCTCTGCACGAGGTGTGATTAGTCTCTTACAACGCCTCGTTTTTTCTTCTTTCTTTCTCTAGAACCCTTCGGATTCGACGACGTATCCACCCCCTGTGGGTGATGGGCACAGTTCTATGACTTTCGTGACTCCCGTATCTCACCACGGGGGGCACAGGCAGGGACGGTTCTCAGGCGTTCCGGAGCTGTAACTTGCTTGCTGTTTAACCTCGGCACTTTTCGGACTTTTTGATCTCGTTGATCGGTCTGCAACCGACCTTCACAGGCAACACCAACGCGCCATCCTCCCTTCTCTCCTTTCTTTTTTGTACCCCCACTCTCCTTTTCATCCAGTTTGGAAGTTAATGTGGCCATTAACCTGTACCCCGGACTTTTTTTCCCTATTGCTTAAGTTCAAAAAATGTCTTACTGAAACTGTTATCTGTCTTTGACCGTGAGTATATTATAGATAAAGTATGTGATCTGCTTCACTATTGTCTTGTATTCTATTTTCCCTGTTTGCTGTTTTGAGCTTCGCATTGGGGATGGGAACATTGTCACCTGTGCCAGATCAATGTAATCAGAGCAAACATTGAACTTGGTCAAGTCCAGTTCAACTGAAGTGACTTTAGGATACTATCCAAACCATGATGCATCTCTTGAGGTATCACTCAGTAGAGGGGTTTAGAACAGGTTGACAATTGCATAGAAAGATACTTATTGTACAGGTTGTGAACACTACTACATGATTCTACAAATCCCAATCAAGGAAGCATATCACTAAAATCCAGAATCAACACCTCTCCTGTCCCATAACCAGCAATCAGATATTGACCATCCCACTGTGTGGCAGAAGGTTGTGCATATCTACCACATAGTTGAAAAACCACCTCTCCAGTGATCCTATCCTCAATCCCAATTGGATCAGTGGTTGATTGGGCTGCAGTACCAAGAAAATCCAGACAGGGTCTATCTGTAGGTGTTGGAGATATCTTAATGGGGGTTGAGCCTAGAATCCCAAAGTCCCAGCCCAGGGTTAATGACCCTTCACAGCGAACCATGACTTTTGAACCATCTATCCAGAGGGGGTCAAGCCAATATGGATCCCCTGACAGCATGTCTATCTTGCCTGTATGTACCCCTGTCTGTATAGACCAGGCTTGTATGTCACGGCCATCTACACAAAAAACTCTGGATCCATCTCCTGATATCCTAAGACCCCTGGGTATGAAAGTGTTTTTGCCCACTGTTTGGGGTTCACCTTGCTCAGTACCCCACATACAAATTTCCTCCTGATCCTCCTTGTACCCAATAATGATCAATCTATCACCCAGTAGTTGAATGTCTCCTACACCAATATCTTTGGCTTGAGTTTGAAAGGATTCCTTGCAGAAGCCAGTCAAGATGCTCCAGGTCCTCACCACCCCTGCTGAATCAACTGAGAAAGCCAACCCATCCTTTGCTTGGAGACTGACAGCCCTGATTGGAGCTGAGTGAGGTACAACTGGGTTTGCTGATGAGGTACCAGTCTCCCAGAACTTGATTGATTTGTCCTCAGATGCTGAGATGAGGGTGAGGGAAGAGGAGAATACAAGGGAGGTGACTCTATTTGTGTGTCCAACAAAAGTCTTGATAAGGTGAGGGTCTGGGCCAGTGATGTCCCAAAGGTAGATAGTATGACCAGCAGCACAAGCAATGAGCTTCCCATCAGGAGAGAAACAACAATAGTGGGGTTTAGCATTTGTTAGGTGGACCTCCACTACAGTTTCACCAGAATCAGTGTTCCAAATGGTAACAGCTGACCCATTGCATGAGACAAACTGAGTGCCATCTGGAGAGAATGCAACATGGGAACCAGGAATTAGGGGGCCAATCTGATGACCATCTGTGCCCCATTTCTGCACAGTACCATCCTTGGATGCAGACAGGAGGAGTTGAGGATTTGTGGGGGAGAAGCTGACGGTTGTAATGCTGGCATTGTGTTCCTTTATGACCTGACACACCCCTGTCCCAATGTTCCATAAACAAATTGTCTCATCATCAGATCCTGAAGCAATCATAGTGTTGTCCACTGAGATGGAAACAGAAAGGACTATGCTGGTGTGGCCATGAAAAGTTTTGACAACTCCACCAGTCTGGACATCCCAGAGCTTGATGGTGTTATCATGGCTCCCAGACACAAGCAATGTCCCATCTGATGAGAAGGCAACAGATACAATATAATTAGTATGCCCAGAGAGAACAGCAGCCTGGCTGCCTGTCAATACATTAAAGATGGTGATGTCATTGTGCAAGCCAGTAGCAATAGTGTTGTTATGGTATGCAACAGTTTCTGTGTAGTCATCAATGCAGGAAACTGTGCGGGTGCATACTCCCCATTCTGCTGGTCCCACCACCACCTTAACCTCTTTTGGAAACTTTTCAGTGTAGCACTCATGGATCCAGGATGATGAAGGGCAAAGTGTGAGAGCAGAGTCATATATTTGAGAAGGAGAGTTGGAGATTGCATCAAAATTATCCAGGATGAAATGCTTGCTGTCACTGGTCCACCCATCAGAAACTCCTGTCTGAACAGATGTAAACATGGGCTCCAGCAAAAGTCTAAAAATATGTGACCTACCAACATACACCATTGCTGGATTTCATTGAGAGCATAGATACCAATGTTGAGCCTTTCCATGAGGATCAGGACCTCAATCCAAAACAGAAAACCAGTCTCAAAGAACTCATTTATTGCCTTATGTGCATCTTCAGCTCCACTGCCACCACTGGAAACCTTTATGTGTTTTGTCCAGAAACAGCATGCATACTCCAGAGCACCCCCAATGTAGGTAGCCCTCTGTGTGGGAAGATCCTCAACCTCACTGAGGACAGTATGGTCATCCAGGTTGCAGATATTCTTCTTTAACCTCTCCTTCATCACATTGAGGCATGAAAGCAAGATCTCATTGTGATAGATTGGAGAGTCTATAAAGAACCGGCTATCTGTGCACCGTCTTGGATCCATAAGGAAGTCAGGAAATGACTTGTGGAAGATTCGGATTGGTTTATCAATGTCTTCTGGGATAAGGAGAAGAGAGTGGAGGGTTCGTAGAGAGCTAGACATCCTGGCTGGAGTGCCACAGTTGATAAGGAGGTCTGAGAGGGTTTTGATGGAGAGTGGTTGGAAGATAAGAACTATTGCCCCCACCACAGATTTGAAATGGGAGTAGAGCTCATGATCAAAGGAATCCACATCATGGAAAGCTTCCTCCAGGACTTGGGTATAGAGGAGATCACTGCCCAACTTTCCTTCATGAGAGGTGTCCATTGGGAGCGAAACAATGAGGGCAAGCCTCTCATTGGGTGGGTGGTGACGGGATGAAACAAACTTGACCACTGTTGAAGCAAAGATGAAAAACCCAGCTGCCTTCTTGCAGAGAATATCAATGTTGTATGGGCCAGGCCATTCCTTTTCAAGACTGCAGTCACTCCGGTTTTTGGCGATATCGGTGAATCGGGTTTTCAAGAATAGTTTGATATCACTGTCAACTGAGGTGGGTTCAACCTCGTGTAGTTTGAACACCTCGGTGTGAGGCCGAAGTGACTCCAAACGGAACCCGGAGCGAATCCGATGTTCGGGCCTGCCGGTGATGAGGAACTTGACAAGCGGGATGTCGTCCACATAGCGGGAGAGGACAGACAGGAGCGCGGATGCGGGCTCCTCATCTCCACACTCGTCGAGGGCGTCGATAACAATGAGAGTTGGGGTTTTTATTGCCTGGAAAGGTCCAACTATGAGTTTCTCCATCTGTGAACAGAGGGCCTCCCGTCCAACATCAGGCCTCGTCTTCAAGACTGGGAGTAGCTCGTTTCGGAACTCCGGGTACAGGTGAGCGAGCTGGAAGGCGAGAGTGGGGAAGATGGATCGAAGGTTGCTCCTGTCCTCGAAATCCCGTGAACAGAAGAAACTGGCCCCTAGCTTCCCGTCTGCGAAACACATCTCCGCGAATGTCTGGGCGATGGTCGACTTCCCCGTCCCGGCAAGACCGTTGAGCCAGAACACTCGTTTGTCGTGCTCATCCTTGGACCACCGTTCAAGCTGGAAGAGGACATCTCTCCTGGTCCCCTTCATGCATCCCTGTCTGTGCCCGCAGAGGTATCCGGCATCAGCAACGTGATATATGCGGTCAAGGAGGATGAGGTCCGTGTTATCCTGGGGGCTGATTACTATGAATGGGTGGGTAGTTGGGGTGAGAACTTACAATTAACTGACGGGCACTGTTGTAGATATCTTGCTGTAAGGAAGTCTGCGGTATGTGTTAGATGTGGTGGAGGCGGGTCCTTTGGGAGTACGAACCTGATAATCTATTACGGCCTCACAAATATCATCTACCAGACTGTTAAGCCTGTGGGCGTTCTCGGTGTTGTTCAAGAATTGTGCGATATCCTTTTGAGTTGTCATTGGGCCCAGAACTTTGTAGACGTCTTCCAATTTCCTAGCAATCCCCAACCGTCAGTCTCAGCTCCTGATCTCGGATGTGATGGGCTTACCGTGCCAGTTTCTTTCTCCTCGCTTTCTCCTTGGAATCGTTCTCAGAAGTAGGTTTGCAGAGCGATTCTACAAGCGCTTCGACCCGGGATCCCAAGGACTCTATCGTTTGTTTGTTGACTTTTGTCCGCTGGGAGAACTGTAAGCATCACGGATCGAACGAACGAAGGTGAACGTACCTCGCAGTTGTCGATGATAGCGCAGAGCCCTCCGGCAACAGACTTGAGAGGAGGGAAGGCATCTGAGGCTCTTTCCACTGTGCGGAGGAACAATTTGGCTGCAGAAGATGCGGTAGATTTCCAGTTTGATTCATTCTTGGCGGCGGCGGCGGCACCGCGATGGACATCATCAGGAATCGCCGGATCGCCTACGCCATTTGTCAGAGGCAGTGGCTGAGATAGTGTGGTTCACATACCCTCGGATTCCCCACCTCGCAAGATAGGTGTGGGCGTTCTGTTTCGAATATCCGACTGAGGAGTATCGACATGGTCCCTCCCTTCTTGGCCAGACCCTGTCTCGGTCCCTACGTGTGGATCCAGATGTAGACCCTTCTGGTCGGGTTCCCCTGCGCTGACGTGGTCGTCGCTGCCTCCCAAGTCATGTCCCCTTCCCACCACCGACGGCGACATAGACTCAGAATCGTCTGGTCGCGGAGCTGAATTGTCGTCTCTCCCGCTAGCCCTGCTGTCCTCTCCTCTGACCTCGCCCTCTGCCACGATATCGGGTCCTGATTGCAAAGATAAGGCGGAGTGGTCGAATCCCTCGCCGCCGACGTTGACTACACTTCCCTCTCGCTTTTTTCTGATCTTTGATAGTCCGTGCTTCACTTTCTCCCGCGCTTTAGCGAAAGCCTTTCGGAAATCCATGTCGTCGCAGGCAGTGGGTGGCGAGATGATGGTTTGACACGTGGTGAAATCTTCAGCAAGCGCTAGGATGCGCTAATTAGCGCGCGGCCTGTAGCCATTTTGACTTGACGGCTCTCGTCTGCGGCAGCTCTCTCTGGACATCACCTATTTTTCTGCACCAGATATGCTAGCGGTTGTTTGAGACTCTGCCACGAAGTTCTGAACAGATTCGGCAGTCCCTTCGGCTTTTTGCTGTTTCTAGAGGTATCGCTTGCTCATGCGTTCTCCGGAGTCCTCGTTTCAAAAGCAATCGTCTGGCTCTTCATGTTTCCACACCCCCACTTAATCGCATTCTTTACGGCCAGTCCAATTCAATTCGGGCTGCTCGCTAGCGTCGAGAACACGAACCACCTACTCTCACGCAGGAACTCCGCCTCTTCTTTTTGTCGCCCGGCCGACGTGGAGAAGTGGGGTGTGTCCGTCGCGTCTGATCCGGCTGGTGCTTCGCGTAATGGTTGCGCGTTGACTGTATATAATCTCTGGCCATTATATTTGAAGGCTTTTGAGCCCATCTACGTGTGTTCGCTCGAATCGGCTCTCTGTCGATCGAGTACCGCGGTCCGATCTAGTTTGGTTGAGCTCGCCAACCACACCGTGTGCCCTCAGATCTCTTCCTCCCGCGCTCCCTCTTGTCACACTGTGCGGATACCTGCGACCTTGAGATGACACGGATAGGAAATGACCGGTGACCACCCGTCTTCGTCTAGATCTCGTTCTCCGATGGCAATAATCGCCTGGGTCCGGATCCTAACGAGATTCGCGAGTTCCCCAATGATCGTCCTCCCCATTTGGATAAATGTTACGGATGCTTTGACCTGCCCAGGACTTGTGAACCGATGGCTCGATAATGGAGATCCGCACAGTACGCATGAAGACCTCCAGCGTGTATTTCGCCCCATTCGGCTGACCGAACAGCGTTGTCGGATGTGGAGTCGGAGATCCCTGTAAACCCCGAGCTCTTCCACCACCTCAGATGGGTGTCCGACGTTCTAACACGCCGCACCGAAGCGAATGGAAGATGGCTGCTCGGAGCGTTGGTGAATGGGAAAAAGTCGACTCCAAAGCTGAATATCTCGTCGGCGAGGGTGTTAAGCGGCGACCGCTCACTGACCACACGCTCAGTTGAGAACATTGGTGCGCACTTCGACTTCTGCCCATCCCGGTCACCACAGTCTCTCTTCTGGGTCCGAGGTGTCCCTGATGATGAAGATACGTTCCAGACGTTCCATTCTCCCCGTGCTGCTGATCCGCTGTCTTGTGACTCCGTCGTATTGAGATCTATCGGTGTGTGTCTTTCAGCCTAGCTAGTCGAAAGAATTCAGAGGAGTTCTGAGAATCATAGAAAGGGATATATACGTATGTGGGTCAAGTTATTTTAAGACCGCGGTAGGTAGGGCCATTTAAACACCTGGAACGCCGATCAACTGGGTTCTGATATGTTTCCTGTTTATCCGGGTAGCTTTTCCTCCCCGTCCCTCCGCGCGTAGTTGGGATACGGCAGGTTACGGAAACGCCCATGTCAACTTCGCCTTTCCCTTAATCAACCGTCGGGCTTCTCTCAGGGGAGAGGAACGGATAACGTCACCGATAACCCCTTCCCCAAATTCCGGGCCGCACGGTGGGCCAGGCTTTGCTTCTTTCCCTGCTCCGAGGGTATGTTTAGAATCGGGGGGTGTGCACGGTGCCCGCAGTTGCATGTGGAACGAAAGGCACGCCCCTCCGGTGTTCAGATGGGTGGCAGCGGGTGAACCAAAAGTCCGGCGATCATTCAAAATCATCACAACGTTCCTCGTCTGTTGCCTTCTCGCTCCCTGCCGCAGGTTTGAGTGAGTTGGTGTACAGGAAACTCAGATCCATCATACGCGACAACTCATTGATCCAGCTCTATTCGGCCCTGTGAAATGGGTCTCAATTTAAAATTACGATGGGCCGCCTCCGATTCCGTACGGTCGCTGCCCACCCCGCCTTTTCCTTCGCGTTCAGCCATCGACAATGGCACAAGAGCCCACTTCTCCATCTTCAAGGGCTCCGTCGAGGGCGTCGTCCGGTCGCAAGATCGTGTCCAGCCTCGAAGCGGACTCGGATAATGCAGCGGATTAAGTGTCTGTCCTCCTTCCTGTCGGACTTGTCCTGCAAGTGCAAATCTCATCCTTGATCCAGACCTTCCGACACCTGCCAGGTGTTCCAGCATCGCTTTGCATAACCTCTTTCCTGGAGAGGTTGATCTTCTCGTAAGCGCAGTGGGCACACACCCGAACGTCGTACGAGCTCCTTGCCCTATCTTTTGTTCGGATTCCTGGACCGGATTATGGGCGGAACACGTCTTGTGAAGGTGAGGGTGTCGCTCCTCGTTCCAAAGCTGCATATGTGGTAACGTTGACCGCCCTTCAGCTGCGTTCTGCCTGATATCAGTCACGATAGGAGCAGTCCTAGCGTCCCCGCGTCACATGTCCAAATCCTGCACTGGCCAAATGGGGATCGGCAACTCCACCAGCACGACCGTCATTGTTTACATTTGTTTATCCCCACCAAAAAACCCCCTTCCAGCGGCGTCGGGGACAATAAATTGCACATGCCAGATATCGTATATAGAGTTCGCGGGATGTACAAATTTATTACTGCAGTATGGGGCCAGGGGGTCTGCATTGGTAAAAATGTGTGAGATAAGTACAGTCAAAATCCTTTAAGTGCATAACGTCGGTTCCTCGAAAATCTTATGCATTTATACAATTATGCAGCTATAGCATACGTGACTACTTGTCACACATTGTGACAACCGAACCACTGTTCCAGAGTTGTCTGCCGCGCATTTCGAATATCCTGCCGTGCAACCTCATCTTGCGCCAGCGCAAGCATCTCAGCTGTACGGACACAGATATCTCCTCGCGACAGAAGTGTTCGTCGAAGTTTGGCCATAGACGACAAGATCTCTTTGGTCGTCATCTCCGGCTCTTCTTCATCATCACACTCATCATCTTCCTCCACGATCTCCCCCCTCTCTATCGCCTGCTCCCTCATAACCTCAGCAAATAATTCATCATCTGTGCGCACCGGCACCACCTCAACTTCCCTCTCGATCTCTGGCTCGATAAATGCATCCGCACTTGGGGCACCCTCAAATATCCGCTTCCTCTGCTCGAGCTCTTTGATCGAAGACGCGACTTCTGCGGCAACCTCGGCGTACTCAGTGGGGATGAAGGGTTTTTCCTTGGGGCTGGATTTTTGCTGGAGGGCTTTGACGAGTGAGTGGACATCTTCATCTGGCTCCGTTTCGGTCACCACCTTCAGTGCCGGCCGCCAGTAGTCGTCGTCATATTGATCACCAAATATCTTCTTCAGCGAGTCCTCGGCCTGGGGTAGTGTCATGCCCGAAGCGGAATCTGCGAACGCGTAGATGACATTCCATCCCTTCTGAATTAGGGTCAACGGAATGCGAAGAATGATGGGATCGCGCTGAATATCGGCATGATTCCAACAATTCTTGATCGTTTGAGCAGTTACGTCGTCCCAAGCGTTGCAAGCCATGTGTAAGGTCTCGAGGAGATTGAATGAGTATATATCTGCTTCACCACTAGAATCTCGTTTGAGCGCTTCTTGGCAGAATCGGCGTCGGTAGTGGGCTTTGAAGCAACGGATGATACCCGCATCAAGTGGTTGGACCCAAGACGTAAGATTTGGTTTGAAGAAGATCAGCTCGACGTTTGTTGGCTCGTAGGAGACATAGTGGCCAGAAAAGTTGTCGAGGTGAAGGCAAACTTTCCTCTTCTGCTTTCGCATCATGTCATCAAACATCTTAAGCCATCTGTGATATCGTAAGTCTTCCGATCACAAATTCCGATGCAGATCTCAACCCGACTCACTCTTCAAATAGGACACCAGTCATCCAGGCCTTCTTGTTGTTACGATAATAGAAACCGAGCTCCTTTCCTGTCTTCTTTTTGAAACAACGGGGCTTCGCTGATTTCCCAATGAAGAAAGGAGGCAGCTTCTCAGTACCCGTGGCGTTGCAAGCGAAGGCAATGGTAATCCGAAACTTGTTCTTCTTCTTTCCACTGATCTTGTGTGTCGCCATCCCTCTGTCGGGGGAGTTGAACGGGTTTACGTATGATTCGTCAAGATTAAATCGGTCCTCTGGCTTGTAACGTGCATTGATTTCCTTCAGATTTGCTCGTTCGCTCGTTACATCCCCAGGGTTAGCAGATGCTGCTTCACCGTGTTGCCGATACTCCTTGAGTCCATAACTAAATATGAAGGTCAGTGATATCCCTTGTAGACAGAGTTCAGGAAACTTACGCTTTGTAGAAACCCTGTATCCAGCCCCTGTCCGTCAAACGCTTCTCGGGGGGAATGTTGAACTTCTCTTCGAGAGCCTTGCGCTTCGCGGCGAGAACCGTGCCATTCACCACATTGGAATTTGCTAACATGTCGTCGACCCAGAGCACCAGGGCATGCTCGACCTCGGGAGCGACAACAACACGTTGTCTCCTGGCAGATAACGCAGCTGGGTTGGCCTTCACCACCGCTTCGATGTCGCCCCGCTTCTTCAACTTGCGGGACAAGGTTGCCTGATTAAAATGAAGTGGACCCTCTCGTCGATTAGCGAAGTGATCGACAGCGTCCTGTTGCGGTCGACCGGGGTTGCCGTCGATCCACGTAAAGACGGTAAGCCAATCGTGGTTCGTGAGCTGCTTCGACGGCGACTTGACCTGCTTCGCAGCAGATGCTGGCACTGGGGGCAGAGGAGGTCTTACCTGGCAGGCAAATTGAGAGTTTTTTGAGAGTTTGTAATCAATTCGCTCCCACTTTGCCCAGTGGGTAAGTTGTGAGTTTGTTCAAAACTTACTCACCACTTTGATCTCAATTTGATCAGTGGGTAAGTTGAGAGTTTGTTCAAAAGAAAC
>Ga0307517_10001254_pt1 | contig 42635 bp, 18 predicted proteins | sample 23_EM_MG_FD_194515 | JGI IMG/M metagenome (GOLD analysis project Ga0307517, IMG submission 194515) | Populus trichocarpa ectomycorrhiza microbial communities from riparian zone in the Pacific Northwest, United States - 23_EM | ecosystem: Host-associated > Plants > Roots > Unclassified | place...
AAAATTTTTTCAGAAACCGCCAACAATTACCGACGGTTTTTCAATCCGTCGGTGATTCCGTCTGTAATATTTAAATGAAAATTTTAAATTAATTGAATTTTTTCAGAAAACCGCCAAATAACACTCTTTGGAAAATACCGACAGATTATTCTGTCGGTGATTCCCTTTGTAATTGACATGATGAACAATGTTCACAGTTTACCGACGGAATTACCGAGGGATTTTACCGATGGAATAATCCGACGGTAATTCCGTTGGTAAAAATGACACGTCATCTTTTTTTTTGCTTTGTTTTAAATTTTTTTCCCACGGTAATTCCGTTGGTATATACCGAGGGAATATTTCGTTCGGTAAAATCCCTCGGAAATTTACTGACGAAAATATTCCGTCGGTATTTCCGTTTGTATTTATCAATTTTCTGGTAGTGAACACTTTTTTATTCTCTACTTTTGTCAATCTTCCAGCAACCATGAGCTAAACTCCTGTATTCGGTTCAAAAGAGGTACACACCATCTCCAGCACGTGGGGCCCAAAAATAAGTAACAACACAAATAATATATAACAAAGTGGGATTAAAGGATGAAATTGAAATCAAATAAAACTTTTACAAAAAGGATAAAAAACAAAAATTAGAAATCAAAAGAATAAGGATCGAAGTTAAAATATCAATAACTAAGAGGACAACTCTAAAATTTTGAACACTTTTGGGAATGAGAGAGAAAAGTGGAAAAAAAGAAAGTCTTACCTGCGATAATATGTCTAACTACCACCACCACACGTCATCCCACTAGGAAGATGACACTCGAACGTTTCCAATGAAATAGTGGAAGGGCATTTTTAACCACTTTAAGTCACTACACACGCCACCAGAAGATCGTGGGCACCTGCCACATACATGCGTCAACCACTTTCTCAATTTTAATAATATTTTATATTTGTTAAAAGACCAAATAACCCTTGACTAACTTGATAATAACAAAAAAAAGTAGGTTGAAAAGACTAACAAGCTTTAAATTCTTTGATCTTAAGGGCAATTGAGTTATTTTACTATACTTAAAAAGGTGAAAAATACCAAAAAACTCTTAGATGCTAGAATTAATTTTTTTTTTCTTTTAAAGGTAAATTAGTAATTTTATTGTGCATTTAAAAAATAAAAAAAATTAATCTACCCTTGATCAATCTTATAATGATCAATAGGCAATGTGAAAAGACAAAAATACCTCCAACACTAGGGCTATTGATTTTTTAAGAAGGGTAAAATGGTAATTACATTGTCATAATAAATAATGATTTGAGTCTATGTGTATAGTGATTTTCCCTTCCCCTTTAGTTTTTTTTCTAGATCAGTGATTCGTGCTACGCCACGACTTAATACAATTTTTTTTAACATTAAAAGGGATGCTTAGGCGATGATAGTGTTTTTGAATAAGTAAGAAAAACCCGATACTCTAGTCATTAACTTGATTGGATCCAATAAGATTGAGTAATTTAATGATATGATTTAAGTTATAGGCAATGATAATAGACGAACTACAAAAGAAACATTTGACAATAATTAACTAAACAAATAAGCCACCAATATAATACTTAGAAGGAGAAGAAAGAAAAGATCGTTGAAGACTCACCCTCACTCTACCATGAACATCACCCATCACCAAAAGATTTTGCTCAAACAGTTCAAACCTCACTACAAAAAGTTACATGATGATATCAAAAGAAGTCGCATGAGCTGCTAAAGCAACGCCCCAGAAAAGCAAATCGAACAAACACACAATAAAGTGGGCATCCGTCTATGTTCAATCAATCAATTATATTTAATTTAAGAATAATATTAATTTTTTAAAAATAAATTAAACAAAGAACAACAATTAAAAAGACCTCAGATAACCCAATTAAATAAAAAAACAAATAAAAAAATAGAGCTTAATCTCTAATTAAATAATTGTTGAAGGATGAAATTAAAAAATAATATTAGCTTAAAAAATGATTTAAAAAAACCCCAAAGCATTCTCGAGCAACACATTCTAAAGTTAAGTTAATTTCTCAAACTTGCAACTCGTGAAATCCTAAACATGACTTAACAAAAAAGCTCAAATCCAAACTAATTTAATGTTGAAGGATGAAATGAATAAAAAAAATATCAATCTAAAATTTTTGACAAAGCCAAAAAAAAACAATCCAAAGAATGAAGATAAAATATAATAGGAAAAAAATAATGGAGGGTGAAATCACAAAAAAAATATCAATTCTAAAAATTATCTTAAATTACATAAATAACAATTAAATGAATGAGAATCAAATTTGACAAAGGAAAAAATTGAACGAGGATGTAATCAAAATAAATTTTTAATTTTATAAATTATTTCAAATAAAACAAATAATAACAAAAAAAAACATTTACTAAATTGAAAAGAAAGAGAAGTTGAGGGGTTGATTTGAAAAATTAGAAGGCATGGTGCAAACATCAAGGAAGAAAGAGAAAAGAAAGAGAAAAGAAAGAGAAAATGGTTATTGACGCCAAACTAGAGGCCTATGTGGTGCACATGCTGCGGGATCATGGAAGAAATGCCGAGACGAATTCGACACAACCCCAAAATGACTTTTTTGGATACTGGAATCAGCCATACGTGTCATCCAAAGACAACAAAGCGGCCGACATGCCAACGCATGCTCAACACGTGTCGTATATGTTTTTTTAATACTTTTTATTTATTAAAATATCAAATTAACCATAACCTAACCCAACAATAACAAAAAAACCAATAGCGTAATGAAAAAAATTATCCTTTGACCTGTGGTATAAGAATTTGGATTTCAAGGGCAATTAGGTTTTTTACTATGCTTATATATAAAAAAGAAGATTAAAACTCCTCTTTTTTTATCAGTCAAAGTTTTTTTTTATTATAAAAGTAAATATGTTATTTTATTGTAATTTTAAGTGCTTTGATGTCATTTTATTGTGCAAGTAGAAAGTATAAAACCAATCTTGTAATTGGTCAATTTTAAAATATCAAAATGGTCATATTGCAAAGATAATTTTACCCAAAACCATTAGCTATAAGGTTTTTCTTTGGAAGGGTAACATAGTAAAAATACTGTACTGTTGACGGTGCAATGTCACGGTAACAATGTTTTTGCCATTCCTTAAAGTTTTTTTTTAATATATATTTTTTCAATTCATTTGCTTACCCCAACCCCATTCTGCTTTAATTGTTTTATTTATTATTATTATTATTATTATTATTTCCATGTACAAGTTAACTTGTAGATCAACTTTTTTTTTTTCTGAGTTAAAAAAAAAAATTCCATGTTAAATATTAAAGCACTGCAATAAATAACTTCGTTTATTTTTATATTTTAAAAATATTTTTTAAAAAATTTAAAAATTTTTATTTTTTTTTATTTTAAATTAATATTTTTATCATTTTAATGTATTATTATTAAAAATAATCTTTTAAAAATAAATATTTTAAAATACAATCATAACTATATTTTCAAAACCAAATTATTTTTCTCTTTCTTCTCACTAGCGGATCTAAAAAATTACTATAATGAAAAATAAAAAATAAAAACGATTCTCACTCTCCTCAATCGTTGCTTTCACCCTGCACGGATCTCTGTCTCTTCCCAATCCCTTACGAAACCCGTTACGTAAATCTCTCTCTTTCTCTCTCTCTCTCACCCCCGCCTTTTCTCTCCGCTAGGGTTTCGAGAAAAAAAACTAATAATAGAACGAAAGAAATCAAATCTCAGGCAAGTAGCTCTCTAGTTAATTGATCGTTCTTAATTTATTTCTCTGTTTGCTTGCCGAGAAACTGCCGGAAAAAATAGAGTGGTTTTTATCTTATTTTATCTGTCGAATTTGTACCTAGCCAGCGTGTTTTACATTGTGATTTCAGTTTCCTTTTTATGTATAATTTCTATTGATTCGATTCTATGTTTATTCGAGAGAGTTTCCTAGGTTTTATCTTCTAATTTTTCTTTGCTCTAACATTTTTTTATAGTAATATATATTTTTTTGGTTTATTTGATTACAGTTATTGAAAGAGCTTTATTAGTTTTCCTATGTATGGATACTGTAGAGTGGGATTATATGTTGGTGATAAGAGAGGAACCCACCTTTCGCATGTTGGTTTTGGAGTGAATAATAAGATAGGGCATGATTTTACGAGGCTTCGTGTGTCGAGAAATCTAGATTCCTTCGTGTTGTTCATGAACTGAGCAAGTTGGGAATGATGTTGAGAGGATAAGAAGTGCTATAAAGGAAACGTGGGATGAGTTATTTTTGTCTATACAACACTCAACTCTTCTAAGTCTGCTCTTCACTAAACAATATGAGTTCGGTTGCATGAGTTCTTTTCGTCCAATAGCTTGAAAAATTTTATAATTAGTGGTGAACTGCAAGTTTTTGATGCACAATTGATTCAGTTTGAGTGATCTAAGTGTTGGGTTTTGTTTCAAATGGAATGAGATTCTATACATTGGTGCAGTTTTGTTTGCACATTTTATGATTTTATTTGATTACAATTGTGAATGATTGAGTGTAGAAGTGTTTGGTGGCTTCAGTGGAAATCTAGGCACTAGTTATTGTTAAAAGAACAGTGAGTACCGGAAGATCCTAATGGTCTATTAATAGTAGTTAAAGAGAAAATTTAGCATGGAAATTACATTCTGGATATCAAGAGGGAGCAAAGAGAACATCTTTCTTACCTCGAGTTTGGATTCCATGAGCGAGTACCGGAAACATTAAATGGAGAAGGGGATTTTGCATGCTGTGTATAGTATATTTCTATTCTGGTATAAAATGCCAATACCATTTTCTATGGTGAATGTGGATAGGGGTTGATTTGTGGGTTGGAATGTTGAGAAATGTAAATTTTTTGTTTATATGAAGTGAGTTAGAAATGATGCTGTTAGTTGTTAGGAAAGAATTGGGATTGAGCTAGTTTTTAGAATTCTAGAATGTGTTAGGAAGAAAATGTGACATTAATTCTTCTAACACTAACTGAACTGAGTCTTCCCTCCAACTATTAGACAGTTGCATGAGGTTGTTTTCTCACATAATGAATGAAGCATATGATTGATGGTCGACTACATGTTTTTTTTTTTTCAATTAATTCAGTTATGGTTGTGTGCTTGTTGAGTGTGGACTAAGATTTCAGAAATTGATGCAGTCTTTTTTGTGCATGCTTCCCTTTTTTCTTTTCCTCTTATTAGAGATGAAAAACTATGTAGATCATTATTTATTGCACATGAAATATTTACTATCCTTTTGCCATGTTCTTTATTGTGAGACATCATATTGATGTAGTTTTATCTTGTTTCTTTATCTTCCTAGATTGTGTCAAAGTCTTTTGGATGACCTTGCTAAGACTTCTGAATTATGACATCAAGTATGTTGACCGCAGAGCGCAGGTATGGGGTTTATATGCAGTTTCATGCCTTTTGAAATAACCTATCATCTTTTAGCATGTGTTTGGTTTTGCATGGCCATTGGGAGGGCAGACATTTTCTTCACATGGTATTGATATTACCCTGCAAACTTGTGCAATATTGGCTTAGAGTGGCATCACCATTTTATCAGGATTGCTAGGCGTGTCATACTTCATAGATTCCATGCAGTTTTTGTATTGCCTTTGACATGTTCACATTTAAGAGTGTTGTGGTTTGGAGGCGGCAGTGTGGGCGTCTGTATTTTTGTTTTATGTTTGTGCATTATGGAAAGCTTTCAACTTTTATGTTCGAATGGTTTTGAACTTGAAATTATTGGATATAACCAACAATTTTCTTAAGAATTTTTATCTAAAAATGATCGTTTGCAGATGGGCTTCTGCAAGAAAAGGTGGCATGAAAGTTTTGGGGAAAGTTCCAGTTCCAAAACCAATAAACCTACCCAGCCAAAGGTATTTAGGTTTTTTCTCAATAACGTGTGGTTTCATATGATGAGGCCCTTGGTTCACTCCCAATCAAACTTCATGTTTTCTCTCTGATGTTTCAAGGTTAGAAAATCATGGTCTGGACCCAAATGTTGAAATTGTGCCCAAGTGAGTAATTCATCCACCTTTCTGGTTTTTTGATGCCCTTCTCTGGTTTTCTTGCTATCATTCTTCTTATTCTTCATGAAATGCCTTGATGCCATTACTTTATTTCTTCATTATGAACTTGGCTCGACTTGATCCACAATTTCTTCCTAACCTTGACAGGGGTACTCATAGCTGGGGCACCAGATCATCTTCTTCCACACCTAATGCCTGGGGTTCTTCAACGCTTTCTCCAAACACTGATGGTGGTAGTGGTTCTCCAAGCCATCTCAGTGGCCGCCCTTCATCTGGTGGAAGTGGCACTCGACCATCAACTGCAAGCAGTGATAGAACCCATGAACCCATCACTAATGCATGGGGTTCAAATTCTAGGCCATCTTCGGCATCAGGAGCATTGACATCAAATCAAACATCACCTGTGCCGCTGCGTCCTCGCAGTGCAGAAACAAGACCTGGTAGCTCACAGTTATCTCGGTTTGCTGAACCGTTGTCTGATAATTCAGTGGCATGGGGTACAACTGGAACAGCAGAAAAGTTGGTATAGTTTTCTTAAAGATCACTGCTTAAATCATCTCATACTAATTATTATGAACATATGGCATGTATTAATGTTGGCTGGTGAAGTATGTGCATTTCATTTTTGGCACCCCTTCCTTTTTATTGCAGATCTTTGTATTGGTGGGCTCTTTTCCCCTAACCTTCCATTTCAAACAATTGCAGAAACCAAGATAGTGATAGGCAAATAGGTTTCTGAATTGCTTGAGGCACTTGCTGCTTTGCTGCTTAAGTGGTGCTTGTTTGAGTAGGCAACAGGTTCTTTAATTAGTTGATTATATATCTAGTAATATCTAAAATGGTAGCCCTGAGAGATTAATGAAAATTGTAGAGTGCTTCTGTTGGTAAACCCTACAACAGTTCACTGGCAGTGATTATAATAGGACCTTCTAAGTCATATGGAGGATTGTGTTCATTAAAATGTTTGTAATTAAATGCATGCTAAGTTAATTGTTGGTTTTAATTGCAATCAGTAGCCCTAGCCCCTGAAACCTCTTATCAGCTGCTTTTTCAATCCATTTGATGGCCTTCTCCTTGCATTGTGAATGCATGGAGTTCCTTCCTCGTTATCTCTTAAATTACAATTCAAATTGATGAACTCAAAATTATCTCTTAAATTACAATTCAAATTGATGAACTCAAAATTCTCAGACGGGCATCCACATGCTTGGATCGTAATGGTTGTTGCTAGGAATCCCCATGTTTCGACATTAGAAAACCATATTGATCTGTTAAAGATATCCACACAAGGTTATGGCTTCCCTACCCCTTGGGGAGCTACAAATTTTCAAATTGCCATTATTATCTGATATAAATACACCCTGTCTGTGTTTCATAGTTACACTTTTTTTCCACACACGTCTGTAAAGGGCTGCTCGTCACTATAAAAACCTTTTCTTACTCATTGACCGCTTTTTCAATAATAAAAGCCTTCAACTAATCTGTTTATTAACACTCATTTGATGGAGGATATAAAGTGTTTTTGCTATATAAACTACAAAGTGGCGGGCGTTACCATGTTGTAAATGTAGAGTTCAAGGGCAAAAACTTTGAAGAGTTGGGGAATGAACCATTATTTGTGGCAAAATTGAATATGCCACCTGTAACATTTGACATGTGTCATACATATGTATATGATTTGATTTTATTCTACAAAGAAAGTCTTGGTCATTTACAGCATGGATTGTGGTTCTTATTATGATATCTTGAAGAAAGAGTAGTTAGTTGTAATACAAGGAGAAAGGCTGTCCTAGGAGGCTAGATTTGGTAGTTGTAATATCTTGAAGAAAGAGTAGGTAGTTATAATACAAGGAGAAAGGCTGTCCTAGGAGGCTAGATTTGGTTTACTGATAAAAAATCGGGTTGGGCTATTTGGTCCATGTTTTGGCATAAGGTTGTTAGTAACTCACATCCTATGTGCTTGATCATTCCCAACAACCCATGCCAAGACCAAATTGATTTTATTTGGTTTCTTGGGTTTGCTTGTGCGTTTTTCTTTTATTAATTGTATAGTACCTGATTTAAATACATGCAGGGTGTGACATCCTCTAAGAATGATGGGTTTTCTTTGACTTCTGGCGATTTTCCAACACTGGGTTCAGAAAAAGAAATCTCTGGAAAAAACTTGGAGTCCCAAGGTTCATACTTATATTGCCTTGTCCTCTACTACTATCAACTTGGGATATGAATTTGGGCTCATTATATGATTGTTTGGGTGTTTTTAGAATTCACTGCTTCTTAAAGAGCCAAGAAAACTTGCTGTCATTTTTGTAGTCTTTCAATCACACATAGTTCAATTGTCTTTGTAGGTATAACCAAGTAATACATTGATATCTACTTGTTTTGATTTTGAAAAGGTTGTGTAAATTTTCTTTTCTATTGAGGGTGCGGGGAAGACTTTCATGAATTGGCTAATTTTCTTTTTCCCTGGTATCAGTTTATGTATGCTGAGTCATATTAACTTTTGAAAAAATCCTCACATCCAATCTCATTCTCAAATAATGTTACACATAAGATTTATTCATATGGATGTATTAATCTATTCTAATTGCATGTTTCTCATTCATGATCAGTCATATATATTAACTATTTAATTGCAGAGCATGGTTCTTACAGTCGTCCTGGTTCATCATCAAGTGTAGTAGCTCCAGGGAAGGAGAGTACTGGAAATTCTGCAGGTTTGTGTTTTTGGCACCGGACTTTTATTTTTTATATGAATGCTTCTGCCTCTTTTATGATGTAACCTGGCGCGCTTGCTTGCATGCCTTACATGTGACAACAGCCACTGCCTGACTAAATATATACAATAGTCATGTTATTATTATTATTATTTTTTCTGTTCTAATTTCCAGGTGATGCTTCTATAAAGACATATGCAAAAATTGAATCTGCAAATTCTTGGAGGAGAGAGAATCCCATGTATGGTGAAGATGGGTTGAGGCCTAACATGGAGAAGTGGCACCTTGATCCCCATTTGTATCCTAATTCTAATATTCGTCATCAGAATTATGATTCTTGGCGTGGTCCCCCTGTAAATAATCATCCTGGTGGTGTCTGGTACAGAGGGCCTCCAGGAGGTCCGCCTTTTGCACCCCCGATTGCTCCTGGTGGCTTTCCAATAGAGCCATTTCCTTATTATCGTCCACAGATTCCCCCTGCTGCTCTTGCCAACCCACAGCAAGGTCCTCCACCAGGATCTGGACCAAGAGGACCACATCCAAAGAATGGAGATGTGTTCAGACCCCATATGCATGATGCCTTTATTCGCCCAGGCATGCCATTTGGGCATGGCTTTTATCCTGGACCAGTCCCTTATGAGAACTACTATGGTCCTCCTGTGGGCTACTGCAATTCCAATGATCGAGATATTCAGTTTATGGGAATGACAGTGGGTCCTGCTCCCTATAACAGATATTCCGGTCAAAATACTCCTGATCCTGGAAATTCCCATGGAAGACCAGGTGGATATGGCCCTAGTGGTCACACGATGGTTTCTGAACAACTTGAGTCTGGTCATCAACAAGATACCCGAGGACCATACAAAGTCCTTAAGCAGCATGATGGTTCAGAGGGAAAAGATGAAGAACACAAGTGGGATGCCATGATGACAACCAACACATCATATCCTGGGAAGGCAGACCATCAAAGAAAGTCATCGTGGGAGAATGGCTGGAGAGCAGATGACAAGAAAAATGGAGAGAGAGATACAAGAAGATATGGAGAAGAATTTTCTTTTGAGGCCACTAACAACGAAGGAGGTGCTAAAGTGAAACCTCTTGAACATGTGGGAAATTGGAAGGCTGCTGCTGATAGTTCAGTTAAGGAATTGGAACATTCAGAACATGCAGCATCTGCTTTTCCAGAAGTTCCAGCAGCCCCAAAAGATCCCAGTCTGATTAGGAAAATAGGTTTAAATGCAAAGGCCCAGGCCTCTGATGGAAGGCAAGAAGTTAAATTTGTTTCCAGTAGAGAGGAGCAGAAGAATAGGTTACAAGTTGGTAATGCCAAGTCTAATCATTCTGCAAATGAAGCTGGTACTAGTTATGTATCTCAAAGAACTCATGTCAGTGGCATTGTTGACGCTGGTTTCCATGAAGACTGCATTTCTGCTGCAGATAAGAGCCTTGAGGTACAAAATGCTAACGAAACACCAAGCTCCAGGTGTGTTCTTTTTTCCCTGCAGGCTTTCATTGACAATGGATCTGTTATTCCAATTGTGGACAGCACTAACATTCAAATTCACAGGAGATCAACTCAAGGTATGCATGGAAGATCTGATCATCATGGAAAAGGGAGATTTATCACCCAAGAGCCTGATAGGTGGCAGAGAAGATCCCAAGTTGTAGACTCGCCGTGTGTATTGTCTTCTCATTTTGAAAGTTCTAATGTTTATAGGCAAGACCATAGTTTTGCGGAGGCAACTGAAAAGTCTGGGTTATGTCATCAAGGGAAGGATGATGGAGTATCTGTGCCACCTCACCCTGATCCCGGTGATAGCCAGACACAAGTAATATATTCATCTTTTATTTTTATAATTCCATTGTTATCTATCAGCATCTTTACTTGCTGTAGTTTTTAATCAGCATGCTACTATTCAACGGATTAATCAGCGAGAGAAGGAAGAGGAGGAATGGGAAAGAGAGCAAAAGGTCAAGGCACTTGCAAAAGAGTTGAATAAGTGGACAAAAGCAGCAGAAAGTTTAAGTGAGGTGCTGCCAGAGAAGCCAAAGGTGACCCATAAGGAGTCCATTGTGATACATGACCAATTGGAACCACTGCTACAGGATGTTAGTCATGCTGATGCTGATCACCCTGATAATGCCCCACAGATTCATGACAGTAGAGCTTCTAAGCAGAAGCGTGTGAGCTACAGACAGAAGCAGAATGGTCCCTTGGGAAAGACTTCCAATGATAAGTTATCATCTTCTACAACTGAAGCACCAAAAAATGTTACTGATATAGCAGCTAATGCTCGTGTTTCTCTTGAGGGTGTGAACAAACTTACCTCAAACTCAGAATCAACTTTACCCATCAACCCAACTGCCATGGCCGAGTCTTCAGTAAATCATAGAAGGAAGAACAAGAATGGAAAGAACAAACACAAAATGGATGATGCATCAACATTGGCAGTTGTAACACCAACTCTATCAAAAGAATCAGCTGCTGCTTTAGACACTTCAGCTGAAAGTGGCAAGTCGGCTTCTGAATCTCTTTTGGATCCAAGCTCATTTCAGCCTCAGACTGATTCTAGAGATGGAAATCAGTCCATGGATCAACGCACATCATCACCAAACGAAGAAGCTCATGGAAGAGTAAATAACCAGTGGAAAGTGCAACATTTTCGCAGGATGCCAAGGAATCCACAAGCTAATAAATCAACTGAAAAATTCCCATGTGGCGATGCTGTTATCTGGGCTCCTGTTCGGTCACAAAGTAAAATTGAGGCTGCTGATGAAGCCACTCAGAAGAACGTGGCTGATGCCATTAGGGCACCCATGAAGAGTGATCAGCAAGTGCAGAATAATGCAAGAACTAAACGGGCAGAAATTGAAAGATACATTCCAAAACCTGTAGCCAAAGAAATGGCTCAGCAAGGAAGTAGTCCCCAGTCAGTGGCTCCATTAATCAATCAGATTACACCAAATGAGACTGCTGGAAAACCCGAATCTGGTTCTCCAAGCGTTGAAAGTTCTCAAACCTCTTCCACAGGCATGGGAAAGGTAGGATCCACTTTGGAAGCTAAGAATGGGGATGGCAGGCAAAATAAGTCTGGAAAAATGCATGGATCATGGCGCCAGCGGGGATCAGCAGAATCAACCACATCTTTTACAAGTAGGAATGTTCAAAAATCAATTGAGCATCAAGTCCAGAAACCTGATGTAAGTTCACCAAAAGAGCAATTGAGTCATTCTGATGAATGGAATGAGCCTGATGGCTGGAACATTCTTGAAAATATTGATGTGCCAGTCACTACCCTTGCTATAAAAGATCAGGGTGCAACAGCCAGAGGTAGGCGGCAATCATACAGGGGACAAAAAGGCACAGGATATAGCCATGAGCCTGATGAGAAGAGAATTAATACTGGGGACACCGAAAAGGTTTATGTCCAAACTTCAGGCTCAGAGATGCATCAAGCTGACTTACCTGCAACTTCAAAAGAAAATCGGTCTGTTGGGGAAAGATCATCATCTCATTGGCAACCTAAATCTCAGCCATTTTCGGCAACTAATCAGCGAGGAAGCAGGACCAATGGTGGTCAGAACACAGGCTCTGAAGTTGGTAGGGGTAATAAAAAGGATTCCACTTCCCAAACTTTCATGCCACTGTTGTCTCAACCTGGCAGGGATATTGCTACAGTTAAGGCCCGGCCTCATCCTGATCGCTCTCTATCTGAAAAGAGCATTTTGGAAGAAGTTCCACGCACTGCGCATCAAGAGGGTAAGAATGGAAGGAAGATACCTTCACATAAAGGACGACGTCCTAGTAGCCCAGTTGAACCATCTCCTTTGAATATGGATTTTCAACAAGAGCAACGTGTGTCTTCAGGGTTCCAAAAAAATGGAAACCAAAACAGCCGTTTCGGTGGAGAGCATGATTCTCATGGCGAGTGGAGTGGTTCTGGGAAAGATAACAAGCAACACAACGTACCTGCAAACCGTGAAAGGCAGATACAGAATACACATTATGAGTGCCAGCCAGTAGGGCCACAAAATACTTACAAAGCTAACAGTTTTGAATCTTCAAAAGATGTTTCCCATAATTCTGTTGCAAGGTCCAGGGAGAGAGGTCAGGGTGGCTCAAGGCATGGCGGGGGAAACTCTCATGGATGGCAAACTGGTAGTAGTGTTCGAGTAGATGCCAATTATGATTAGGGATGAAACTCTCAGATCGGTCCTGGTGTGTCAAAAAACCATGCCTTCATAAAAGTTTGGGCTTGATCCCTCACAGTTTCAGGTATTTTAGTTTAGGTAGTCATATTCTGCTGTACGTAATATTGGATCATCACAGCTGATGGCATATTAATTGAGCAGGGCTTGTTGCAACACAGATGGCGTCCAGGAAAAAGAAGAAGACGGACAGACAGACAGGAGGCCCTTGGATGTGGTTGATTTATTTTCTTATTTTTAAGATGTATTTGATCTGAGCAGTGTAATTTGGTGACTGGTCGCAGTTTGTTTGCTGTGGAACCCTTGATATGTTTTGAGCAGTGTAACTAGTGATCAATATTCCTTTTATATGAACACCGGAAAGAATGAAGTAGAGGAGCTATCCTGGTTCTCCCACATTTATCCCAGCCTCTATTCTTTGGTCCTCAAGGGAGTTTAGCGTGGGAAGAGAGGTTTGCGCTCCATCAAGGCCAGTCACCGTTAGATAAATAATATGAGGGTGTTTGTGGTCCACCGCATGGGATTTGGATTGGACAAGTGATGACTATGACGATCCATTGTTTAGTGCACTTTGGAAGGGTGTTTGAGACAGTATCGTTCTGTTTTTCCATTTCGGTTTCGGATATATATATAATTCAAAATAAACTAATTTAAAATTATATGATTTAAATTTCAAGAACTACTAAAAAATATATATATAAGATAATTTAGATAATTGGTAAAAATATAATTTGATTAAAAATTATATAAAATAATATTTTTTAAAAATAATATCAAAACAATAATATATTGGATTGATATGAGTTAATTTTTTAAATTTGTGATTCGGTTTATGAAATCATAATAACTTCAAATATATGAAGCTTAATTTCTAATAAATATATTGTTAAATGATGAAATTAAAAAAAATCATCTAGAAAAACACAATAAAATAATCTTTCTAAACAAAATATGAAAAATGTTGTTAATGAGTCCAAGAGTTATTTTCTGTATTTTTATTCAACTATTGACCTTTTTGAATTCTGATTGCTTTAAGATTTTAACTTGGGATATAAAAATATATCAGAAGATTCCTTGTAAAATTTTAGTCAAATCCAAGCATTGGATTAAAAGATATGATTGATACTGTAAAATTGAACAACATTAAAAAAACAAAAAAACATTATTTAGCCAAAACAAAATACCTGGAATAGAACCAGAATGTTCCAGCTGGAAAATGGGCGGAATTTTCAAAATGGGTAAAGATTCTGAGCGAGATGAAATATATTAGAGTTTGTTTTGTTTTTTGAACTAGAACGAGATACACTGGCTTTTCTTGACGGAACAGAATGAAATTGATAATTTTATTTAAAAATGTTTTTATTTAGAAATATATTAAAATATATATTTTTTATTTTTTAAAATTTATTTTTGATATTATCACATTAAATAATGTATAACAATAAAAAAATAATTTAAAATAATTTTTTTTAATAAAATGGTGTTTCAACAAAAAATTACATTTCCACTGTTCTATTCGCGCATTTTCCGAGGAATTATAATCTTTTTCTTGTGAAAATTGTAAAAATAATAATTTGTTTGTTGATTATAAAAAGTATTCATTCCTTTTCTTTTTCTTTTTGTAGTTTTAAGAGCTCGTTTTGTATTATTTTATTTATTTATTTATTTAATTTTGTTAGTTTCATAAATATAACAATTAATTCTCACTATGTTTATCGAATTATCTATTTTATTTCATAAGTTTTTGTTAGTTTCATAAATATAACAATTAACTTTCACTATGTTTATCGAATTATCTATTATGTTTCATAAGTTTCATGAATAAATAAAATCAACTATTTTATTTCCAAGTTATATATAAAAACTAATTTATTTATTTTACTTATTATGACAACCGATATTCTTTTTAACTTATTTTTGAAAATAAATCATTTAAAATATTTTTTATTGTTTTCATACACACATGTAAAGGTGTTTTAGAATTTAGAGATAATGAGTATGGACAATTTGGCGATATTTAGATCTATTTTGTGCCATGAAAATAAATTTTTCACAAGTTATGTTGTCAAAGATTCCTTTAATACACAGTCTAACCAACATCAACCATTATTAAATCGAACACAGAATAAGATATATATATATATATATATATATATATATATATATATATATATATATATATATATATATATATTGAGAATTAATATTTTTTTAATTGATAAAATAACATAATCTAAAAAAAATTGGTAAAATAATATAATTTGTATGTATCACAATTGAAAAACTCAAAATTTAAGTTTTTTTATTTATTCATGTGACATTAAAATAAAATTTCAAAAACATCAAAGACACAATAAAACTCTGATTACAAAATTATTAATATCATCAAAAAGATTTCAATGAAAAGAATGCAAAGATACCAATAAAGGTCATTAACAATAAACAGAGTGGGTCACAATTGTTACAAAAAATAAGTGAACCTCTCGTCATCATTGAATAATAAGTGCAACACACTTGAATTACTGTTTATAACCTTTATTAGTGTTGGATTTTTCTTATTGATATCTTTACAATGATATTGATAATGTCATAATTGGAGGTTAACTATACGTTATGTCTCTTTTTTTCTTTATTTATTTTTTGTTTTTTTTTCTCTTTGTTGTAATATGTGTTGACTCTTTTTTTTTTTTGAAGTCACATATTTCACCTTTTCCAATTAAGACATATATATAAACTATACTATTTTACTGGGTTTTTTTATATTATATTATTTTACCAATTTTCTTTTAAAAAAACCATGTTAATAAATGAAAATAGTTGCAATGTGCCAGAATGAGTAAAGATAAAGAGGTCTAGGCCAAACAAAAATATAACCCAAACAAACTTGACTTCGGATGGATTCGACCCACTAGTTATTCTATCATTATTATTTTATTTTATTATCCTATTCCCAATTTCCCATAATTATTTTATTAAAAAAAATCAGAGTAACAAAAAAAAAACATAATTGTTTTCGTATTTTAAAAGTATTTTTTTAAAAATTTATATTTTTTATTTTTTTAAATTAATATTTTTTTAGTATTTTTATATTATTTTAATATACTGATTTTAAAAATAATTTTTTAAAAATAAAAAAAATATTTTAATATATTTTTAAATAAAAAATACTTTAAAAAACACTCAACTTCCAAACTCTCTTAGTTTTATCCACAAATTTTATTTTAATAATAATAAATAAATAACAATAACTTTTTAAAATTAAAAAAATATTATTTTAATATATTTTTAAATAAAAAATACTTTAAAATAATATTTTAAATATATCATACTCCCAAACTCTCTTACCGCTGTTTTAATAATAATAAATAAAAATTATAAATAAATAAATAAATAAAAAGTGACCAACTGAAGAGACCTTTCTTTCTCTCTATCCATCCGTTCCGTTTAAACAGGAATTCAATCCAGATACCAAAAGAGTTTCTCTTTTTTTAATCAAATAATCACAAAAAGCTTGTCTTTCTGTAGACCTTCTCTCATGAATTCAAGTCGACAGGTTTGTGTCCAACTATCAAAATTCTATCTTTTCTTCATTTATTACCTTCAATTATTCAATCTAAGCCTCAATTCTTTCTACCTTTTCATCTGGGTTTGGTTAGTTATGTTTTCTGCTTTGTGGATTCTTTGTAATTTGAGGTCTGTTTGGTTTCCCGTAAAATTTTGAAGCTTTCTGCATTTGCCTGGTTTTTATGTGAATATTGTAGCTATGTTTAGCTTGTGTATCTGTTTGGTTGGTCAGAAAATTGAAGGAAAGTATAAAAACGAGAGGAATTTGAAGTTATTGGGATACTGGGTTTTTGGATAAAACAATAAAGTCTGGTCATTTCAGCTAATTTGAAGGCATAATTCAGCTTATTCTTTCTGTAACCTGTTGGAGATCAGTGCAACAGGAAAAAAAAAAAACTTTAGAAACTTTTGTTTTGTTTTGTTTTTTTTTTTTCCTTTGGTTTTTTGAAATTGAATGGAGCATGAGAGTATTTGTTGCCTCATCCTAATGATTCCATTAATAAAAATGATTTTTTTAGCTTGTGTTGATATCTGTCTGGTTATTCTTTAGCTTTGTATTGAATAAGGCGCTGTTGAGTAAATGAGTGGGTGCTTGAAGTGGAGAAAATGGCATTGGTGACCCATCAGATGCAGGTACTTGAAATGTAATTCTGCGTAGATCTTATGCCCTAAAAGTGTTACTGTTTTCTCCCCCCAAGTTATTCTCAAGTCATCTAAGCCTTAATCCATGGCAATCAAATTATCCTCATTCATGTCTTTTTCATCAATTCCACTTTGTTATTTGTTTTTCCTTCCATGTTTCTGAGATGCAAAATTTATTGAATTTGATAGTCTTGTATCACAGCAATTGTACTTTCCTTGTTCAACGGTGCATGTGAAAAAAACCAATCACATAATGCAAGTTCAAGTCTGTAACATCATATTTTCACATTGTTTTGCAATGTCCCTTATTTTGCACTCCAATATACTGTAATTATAAAACATATTGCTTTGTCTGCTGCAACTAGGGTTCTTATGCAACATTTCCTTCAAGGCCTTTATCATGGAGCAAAGGGGTGAAGTTGAAGCCACATGTAATGACACTTCAGATGTTTGGGAGAACAAATATGTGTTTCTCAGTAAAACGCAGTCTTCTTTTAAGGTAAGATATGCCTATATTAGACCCGAGGAATGGCAATCTCGTTTCGAGTTGAATTCATGATCAGCCGTTTCTCTTTGTTGAACCAAATTGAGATTGAGCTGCATTGTTGTCACAGTGCAGGGGCTTTTGCTCTTGGACCCAAAGTGAAGCTTTTGAGAATTTCAGCATTTAAGGGTAGTGCACAAAATGATGAATCAGGAGGCAGAAAGAATGGATCCAAAGTTTCCAAAAATTATGTTAAACTTTCTTATGTGCCAAAAGAAAGTGGGGAGACCATAATCAACTCTTCAAAGGTGCACACTATTCCAGTTTCCTATACTTCTGAAGCAAATAACACAATCACAGGATCTCCTGCTATTAATAAATTATTCAAGAAATGGCTGAGCATGTTGCGCACGCAGTCACCAAGTCAAGTTGCAGATGAGATTCTGGAAGGACCTCCTCCAAGTGAAGAATTGCAACAAGCTCAAAATTCCACCCAAAATAAGGAAAGAGTTGAGATTGTAAAGTTGGTTTGGTGTCGCTTCCTGATTCTGGATGCAACAATAAAGATACCCATACTAACATTGTAAGTATTGTTGTTTCTGCCACTATGTTATTGGGAATCAATTTAAATCACTTCTTGTTCTGATGAAAAATATGACTCAAAATAGCTCAAAGGTTAAGGATTTACCATTTAGCTGACTCAACTACAGTGAGGCAGTGAGTTTTTGTTGAGTAATTGGACTGGCAAAACTAGTATTTGATTTTTACATATCGAATGAACAGTTTTTGCTACACTGCTACATGATAATCTATTAATTATACAAGAATTCTTCGAACTCTTGATTTCTAAATGAACACATTTTGTAAACATCTCAAGGGTTTTTAGTTTGTAATATTTGTTATCTTCATAAGATTTTTTGGCTGCTTCTAACTTGTGTTGGTGCAATTTCAGCATCCCTTTGGTCCTGGCCATCAATGTGATATATGGAGCTGGAGTGTCAAAAGAATTGACTCCATTGTGGATTTTGGGGCCCCTGATTGTTGCCATCTACATCAAGTTATTCCAGGGCTTGTGGGCTCTCTATGTCTTCAGCTTTAGGCAGACAGTTAAATTAATCAAGAATGTACCTGCCTACTACCTTGTCGCCTCTGGCTATATCAGACAGGGGAAGCTCAAAGACGACATGCAAGTTCATGTGTTGCAACCTGTGCTACACATAAAGAACTTAGACCGCAAAGAGTTTTCAAGAAAAAAGACGAAGGAATTGCAAGAGTGGTTGACGGAGAAGTACCTAGATTATGTGGAATCTATATGGCCCTACTATTGTAGGGCAATCAGGTTTTTAAAGAAGGCTAATCTGATTTAAATCTGATAATGTTAAAGTTTTAGGCAGGGGAGAAGTGTTGAGGTTAGAGTTTCTTAGGAAAATGTTTCAAGAGGTTGAGATTTTTTAAGAAGTGCTGACCAATCCCATTTTAGACTGGGGTTCTCATATCATCAGGCAAGTCATGGAGCACAACAGAGGCAGATTTTTCCTATTTCTGTAATTTTATAGGGCATTCTTGCACGAGATTCCCATCACCTTGTTCCTTTTTGTATTATGTTCTTTGAGGTTGCGTTGTAGCATGCAAGTGTTCAACTCTATTATTGGGTTATATTAATGATGATTTATATGGTTTCAATATACCCTTAAAACCAAAACAAGTAAAAACAAGAAGGTGGTATTCTGGGATCCTTTTCCATGGTTCTCAGGCCTTCTGCATCCTCGCTAGTAGCAGGTCCTCCTCTCTCGCCCCTCATTTCCTATTAAATTGCAAGTCTCCTCCACTCTCATCTTTCTCCATGGTCGTCTGGTTTGTTAATGCTGAATTTGCTCCTAAAAGAAAATAGAATCCTTTGCAAGGAAAAATGTCATCGCCACTGTCCGAACCAATATTACCACAGTACCCGGGGACAAATCCCATGAGAAGATTATAGAGGGTGTTTTATCCTGATCATGGATACCAAATGAATTAAAGAGAAAAGTGGAGCTTTACTCTTATGCCATTAAGGCCGACTTTTTGCAGAGAATATGTAGCTTCATCCATATGGAACATTTATTTGCTGATTACTTTTTATTACTTCCTCATTCCTTGCTGTCCATCGCTAACTAGTTTGTTGTTTAAACCAAGAGTGAAAATCCTCTCTCATTTTCCAAAATTAACCCGTGCAATGCAAGTACGCAACAAGAACAAAATTATGGAACATAAACTTTAGGGTTGTGTTTTAATGTTTGTTTATAGAAAAGAGTTTCTCAGTTTTCATCTTTATTCTCTACTTTTTAACGAGCAGAATATTTTATTATTATTATTTTTGTATTTGTATTCTAAAACCACTTAGAACAGCTTTACCATGATACAATGCCATGAAGTTGGTCTCTAAAAGCAATTATTTTATATTTTTTATGATGGAAATATACATAATACCAAGGGAAAATAAAAGATGGGAAATTGAATCGAAAGAAAATGTCCTCAGAAATAGAATTTGACCATAAGTCCACCCGCTTTATATATACACCAAAAAAAAAAACAAAACTCTAACACCTTAATATCTCCGACTTCTTCAAATTTATCTCCCATCCTTAATAAAATCCCATTTCCTTAATAATATCTCATATGGGTATCCTTAAAATCCCTCAAATTCAAATGGGTTTGCTTTAAAATCATACAACATGCATTACTTTACTCTCTGCTGAACTGGGTTTTGCTGTTACATTTACTTATTCAGATGGCTGTCAAAGTTGCTTCTTCTTTATTTTCTTGCATTGCCACTCCACTTTCTTCTCCTTTTAAACTAAGGAGAAGCTCCCAGGTATCTTTTTTGCTTTGTTTTAGTCTCTCTTAATAGTATTGCTGGTTCTTGTTATTGCTTTGTGTGTAGTAAGAGTTTTTTTTAATTGATTCTCAGTGACATGATGATAGAAAGGAGTAATTTGGTCTAAATTGTTTCTTGAGTACGGCCTTTTGGATAGTTATGCTTCAAATGAGATGCTTGTGATTTTTGCAATTGGTGACAGCATTTTGTTTTAATGTTTCTTAGAATTGCAAGTTCTTTTTTGGGTGATTTATATTGGGATCAGATTTTAGGAATTAGATTTATGGCATGGTAAATTTCACCAATACTGATGAAGAAATCTCCTTTTTTACACTATGATAATGGAATTTGAGAGAAGGGGTGAATAATCAAATCCTCTTCTGCAGTTAAACATGGGATTAGAAAGTGATGTTTAACTTCTGGTGAGGGATTAATATTTCGTTGTACACTGGTAAAATGAGAATCAAATGTGGAAATCCTCTTCACTTATTCTGTTAGCATTGTTTTTTCTCTGGAAAGATGAAGGTGCATTATGCACAATAGTCTATGGCCCATAAGAGCAATGCTTTTCTTTTGATGTATATATGTGATGATACAAGTTATGTTGGCTGACTGACTCTTCAATAGATAGCTTCATATTTCATGGTTTTTCTCCTTCATTCCTTTAAGATATTCCCCAAATATATACATTCAAAATGAGTCAGCTGTCACATGCTCCAACCAGGGCAGTTCCCTTTGATCCCCTCCTGGCTTTCCCTTTCTTTTTCAGGCGGCATTCTCAACTTCTCCTCTTCTATGCATGCAATTTTGAAATTGACAACAACTAATATATTCTTACCTGTAATACTCGGCAATGTTTATCAGGATTTTATTTGTAAAGTTTCCACCAGATTTGGAAGAGACCAACTAATTAAACCAACTCAGCCGCCTTAACTAATGCCCGCATGCTTCTTCTTTTTATCTCATAAACTTTTTTTTTTTTAATTCCATACCATGTGAATTTGTTAGCAATTTAACTGTTTTTCTTGTTTAGATTGTTGCTACTTGATTAGAGTCAAACTCTTGTAATTTCAAATTTTATGATATTTTTTCTGGCAGAGTTTCTATTTAAAGCAGTGAATTCTTCTTAATGAGCCTGATGCATCGTTTGACTTCTTGCTACTTTATGCTAAACTTAGCCAAGGATTCCTAAAGATCTATTTCTAGATGACAAGCTCCATGGTAGTTTTCTAACACTTCACTCTTGTTTCATTGTTCAGCTGAGCTTGTCAGAAAGACCATATAATGGACTACATTATAAGCTTAGAAATGCTGATGGTAAGTTCCCAGACTACTTGAATGATTGCCAAATTTCTAAACTTTTATTCTAAGGTGCAATTTGACTCCCATAAATCTGATTTAGTCCATGATGCTACTAACTGTAGTGATATTAGAGCCTCCATACAGTAGACAGTGTGTGACAAAGTTGGTTTTTCTTGTCATGCCCTTCTTTCTGTAATATTGGTCTTCACATGCTTTTTTTTTTATAGTCCCAAAGTATGTCCATACTCCAGTCATCAAGACAAGCGAGCAAGTTCTTTTTTATCCTTTATCTTAAGGAAAAAATGTTCAACAAACCAATAAGATTAAATTCATATTTAAGAATAAATAAGCACACGTGAAGTGCATCTAATTCACTTCCTTCAACATTATGCTTTATGAAAAATGGATCAATATACCAATTTTATGTAACAAGGTGAGTAAAATATGAGATAGTTATTTATCCTCTATTGATAAGATTCTCAAATTTGATAATATAATTGGTGCACTTAATTCTGAAATTCTCAGTCCTTGCTACTGCACTAAATTTGCCTTCTAATAGTCTTCTTCTGTATTTTGCATAGTTCACTCGTGCCACTTCATAGATGATCTACCAAAATTAAAGGGAAAATTTCCCAGAAGGCAACATATTATCTTTGCAGCCTCTCAAGATCAGTCACAGTACAGTGAGATCAAACCAGATGCATCAGAAGAAGAAGATGACCATCCTACTGCTGAAGCTCTCCCTACTACTAGCAGTTCAATTAATCATTTCCCAGGAACTGATGGGAAACCTGGTTTAATTTCATTTTATAATCGCCCATATAAAATGGTGGATGAAGTCATTATATCTAATGTGCAAAGGAATCCAAGCAGTCTATTATGGTTCATTGGTCCTGCTGTCCTTGTAGCCTCTTTCATTTTCCCTTCGCTTTATTTACGCAAAATACTCTCTGCAGTATTCGAGGACTCTTTGCTTACAGGTGATCAGGCTTACTTATTTTGTTGTGATATTGCTTTTCCATTAATGATTTCAATTAATGTCAATTGTTATTTTTTACAAGCATTAAATGAGCAAGTAAAGAGAGTGAAAAACACAGAAAACTGCATAGAAGAATGGAAAAAAATTCCACTAAGATTGTCTGGAAGGAGGGATTGGTTTATTTATTTTGGGTATTGTATTTAATTAGCTAGATTACATTGATACGAATCTTGGTAGTATCACCCTGTTTATGCTGTCCTGTAATCGTTGATTTTTAGCAAGGAGCCACGGACCGTATTAGAGATTTCAGTTGACATTTATTTTAGACAGCTGTGAAGGAGAATTGATAGTTGATGCCAACAACTTGGGAGAATGAGATATAAAGGATATCAGTGAAGGATGGTGTTAGAGGATTCTATCAAAGAGCATTGAAGTTGTGTGCAACTAGGATATGGTATCTCTATGTCTAATGTAACTTGAATAGTAGTAACTTTTTGAGAAATAGGAAATGATATTTGCTTCTAGGATATGATCTCTTTAAGTTTTTGCTTCGTGTTCCCGGTTTGATTGCTGGATGTATTTGCTTCTTCTCTGAACATTCCTTTGTTATCTATCTGCAGATTTCCTCATATTGTTCTTCACGGAAGCTCTTTTCTACTGTGGTGTTGCTGTTTTTCTTCTGCTAATAGACCATTTAAGGAGGCCAGTGGAACCATTATCTTCTGTAAACAATAACAGAACCCTGGCTCCCCATTTGGGACAGCGAATCTCTTCTGTAGCTGCCTTGGTACTTAGTCTTATAATTCCCATGGTTACAATGGGCTTGGTCTGGCCGTGGACTGGCCCTGCAGCTTCCGCAACTCTTGCTCCATACCTGGTTGGTATCGTAGTACAATTTGCATTTGAGCAGTATGCAAGATACCGGAAGTCACCTTCTTGGCCTGTCATTCCAATCATCTTTCAAGTAAGGGCAGATGTGGCCTATCTTCTGTACGATTAGGTTTTGGAGAGGAAAAAAGAAAAAAAGAAAAAAGAGGAAGAAACAATGTTTAGTTTTATTCTCTGATACACTTGGTTTTATAGTTGATTTACAGTCTAGAAGTCTCCTGATATATACAGTTCAACTCATTAAATTTGGCCTATTTGATAGGAGATTCTATTTGAGTTATTTATTGTTACTAGTCAGTTAAGTGTAAATGTAAGATATTCTTTGTGATTAACAGGTTTATAGATTGCATCAACTGAATAGAGCCGCACAACTGGTGACAGCCCTGTCATTCACAGTGAGAGGAGCTGAAATGACCTCACACAATTTGGAGATAAGCAGCTCTTTAGGCACACTTTTGAATGTCCTTCAATTCCTTGGGGTCATCTGCATTTGGTCGCTGTCAAGCTTCCTCATGAAATTTTTCCCACCAGCTGCCAGGACTGCAGAGTGATGCTTGAACATCGAAGAGTTGGTATGGCTGTATCTCGCTTTGCTGAATAGAATGCCAATGCTTGATTCAGGTAATCCAATACATGTAGGTTTCTTTCTTTGAGCTATGGTTCTGGCATGGTGAGCAGTTGGAGCTCAATGGATATTAAAGAATTTAATTGTTGAAAGCATGGTGAAAAATTGTGGCACTGGTGGGATTATTTGAATGAAGACATACTGGAGAGCAGTGTTGCTAAAAGTGGCAGTGATGTTATTTCTGCAATTTAGTGTTGTTTTGAGTTTCTAATCTTATGATCAGGATGCTAAACAGCACTTGGTTTTTGTCATTGGCCATTTTTTCCTGTATACTGATCCTTCTTCCTTCTAGATTTTTCATATTGTAGAATGTGTTTCAAAAGCATCATGGCTAATTTATAGATATGGATGCATCCGCACTCCTCATCTTTTTACTGAAACAAGTTATTGAAATTTTGAAGCGTACAAATCATTTTCTTGTACTCGTTGGCTTATTAAAAAGTACGATCAAGGCTTAAAGGTGTCTTTATATATTGTTGACATGTTTCAACATCTAAATATTATTACGTGGGAAGCTTGCATGCCAGTGTTTTCTGTGCTCTTGAAACTCTAATTACTACTAAATTTGAGTTATCATATTGTTTCTTTGACTTTATCAATATTGCAATTGTGTTGTTACCCTCGAGTCTAACAAGTTGGAACCATTTAACAATCACTTGCATCTTTGCTTAGAATGGTGAGGGGGCAGATATTTCTTGTTGAGTACCTTTACATACTTTTAGAGATCCCCAGTTTGCAGGGGACTTTAAAGAAGAGTTGGCTACCAAAACAAGCTCTTGGAAGAATGGAGCAGATAATACCACATTACAAGCCATCTTATCTGTCTTTCAGTGTGAAGGTCTGCATTTACTGGTAGTTATCATAATGAAGTCTTTTGGTCCCTGCATAACGAATTTAGACAATGCTAACTGGTATGGAACGGTTGGATGATTAGTATTTAGAAGCAATACTCTTACCTCAAAGTACATGACTAGAGGTTTTGCCTATTTCTATGCTACCAGAGTTGTAACCTTTTATTATATCTTCCATTAGGTATATGCCTTTCCTTTCTGTTATCAAAGGCAAAGACATCCGCCATTATCACTGAAAGCTAGCTATTTCTTCTGCTTCCATGTGTCATTTAATTTTGTTTTTTTTTTTTTCCATTCTTTTATCTATGAGTTTTCATTTGGACTGAAATATCTATTTTCATATTTCAGCTTTAAGAATTGTTCCGTGAGCTTCTTTTGCCTATAATATGAAATTCCTACCGTTCCTTGACTTCCATCATGGTCTTCAAATAATGTACCTTCTCTTTTGGCTCTATCCTCCTTTTCCACTGCGCTTTTGTCTGTCAATGGTGTGATAATTTAAACACATTCCTTTTAAATTGTAGATTGATAACATTCCTTTAGATTAATTTAAATAAACTTTGATTAGGTATAAGCTAAAAAAAATTCCCTCTCTAAAAAAAAAAAGAAAAAAGATCTGTTTGTTTAATGACCTTCTTGGTTATCTGAGATTAAATGGTGACATGTACTACCCTTTTTTCCAAATGGCTTTTTTTTTGTTTATCATAAAAAAAAAGGCAGGTATTTAATTGCACTAGATACTAACATATCTTCAGCATGCAGAACTGGAAGGGTGATAGTGTTCTTGACTTGGTGTTTCTAGGAATCGCATGTGGAGAGGGAGGGAAGTGAGGAAGCAAAGAGTTATTATAGTCACTAGGGCAGTATTCTTCCTTAGCAAAAGCAAAAGCAAATATCGAAGCACTTGGGTAGCAAACGGTACATGCTGATATGTACGTTGTTTCCTTGTCTGGGGTAGGTGATGGGACAGAGCCTATTGGAATATCATTCATTGTGGTTGTCTCTGCTTAGATCCTGAGAAGCTAAGCAAAGGTAGATGTAAAAAGCTGCCATCGATGCAAACACAATTTCCAATCAACTATGAAGTGAACTTGCTTGTCCTTACATGTTTAGCTTCTTTTTGGAAGAATCCTTTCAAGATGCAAATTTCTCTTTCATTAGGATTAATCAAGTCCTAATTGGGCCAAAGAAGCAGTTCTTGAGAAAACTTCGTGTGGTCCTGGCTTTATTCTGGAATTAAATATCATTAGTAAGTTGGTTTCTACTGTAAAATTCGTTGTGGTTGTTTTGCTCCTCTGTTTTCTTCCTGTTTTCAATATGGTATTAGGTGGTTTAGGTTGAGGGAGGAGATGAGATTTAGCCCGTGGACTACCAATGGATAAATTCTGGACAAAATAGTAGTTAGCAAAGAAAATTCTCAAGATGTTTTAAAATGCATTGCACCTATCTATTCACCAAGGTACACGCATGCGCGCGCACACAAAGGAAAATGATGGGGGTAAAGAAAATACTACACAGATGCATTTAGGAAAACCTCGTAAACTCACCGAAGACAAATGATTCTAGCCATTCATCAGAGGAAACCAAGATTGAGTCACTGATCTTTATCCTTGATTGCTTTCCAATTTCCTTTTCTTCTGTCCTGACGATATATCTGGTCCATTGTGCTGCTAAATCAAGGAATATATGGTAGCCCAACTGGACCATATTGGTTTGTTCAATCATGAAGGGCCTCGATGCTCATTGGACATCCTCTAGCTTCAATCAATAATGCGTTTATGCCAATTTAAGCCGACAATTGTTGAAAGTTTAATTGGCATGGATTAGAGAGTCAAATTCTACTTTGATCTTTGGGAACATTTCTGATGGATTCTTTTCGGCAAAACCTTCTTAATATGATATCAGAGTAGATTGATATTTACTGTTGCAAAAAATCCATGCTAGATAGACCCCATCTGTGGGGTATTTTTTTTCCTAGGAGCAAGTGGGTATCTCCCCTAACCTTTTGTTTTCCTTTAGACAATGCCCATCACTTTACCTTATCCAGATACAATTCCCCATCTCACAAGCTATTAAACATGCTACTATGTAGAGTACCATAATAATTGCTTTGAGAGGAAAAGGAGAAAAAAAATACCCCACCTTTTAGCAAGCCTTGAAAAGGTACGAAGAGCAGGTTGTGTGTGAAAGTAATTTGTGGTTAAGGCTAGATTACTATTGATTCACTATTGTCAACTTTCAAAACAATAATCATAGGCAGCCCTACTTCCACTGAACTATATAAACTTCAAAGGTTCCATCATCGTAGCAGTTAACAAATTTGAGTCTCTCTCATTCACATTCCTCTTTAATTCCTTATCCTATCTTGTCTTTTCTCTTCCTGATTCTACTGAACTTGAGATTCACTTGTTTGATTTTGCCTTTTCTTTCATCATGGAACCAAGCTCCTCAATTGACTAAAATGAGTTTTTTAAAACAAGGGACTGAGACTGTCATTTGAGATTCATCCTTTTCACACAACTTGAAATGGGCAGCGCTCAAATGTGTAATTTGGTGCTGTTTTTGGCAATACTTCATGCTGTTCTTGCTGTTAGTCCTGGTGAAGATAATTCAGCAGAATCCTACTGGCTTCTGAGAATCAAATCAGAACTAGTTGATCCTGTTGGGGTTCTTGATAACTGGTCTCCAAGAGCTCATATGTGCAGCTGGAATGGACTTACATGTTCCCTTGATCAAACTCATGTTCTGGGCATGAACTTGTCAGGCTCAGGACTATCCGGTTCCATTTCACACGAGCTCTGGCATCTTACATCCCTTCAAATACTCGACTTGTCTTCGAATTCTCTTACTGGCTCAATTCCTTCTGAGCTTGGAAAGCTTCAAAATTTGCAGATGCTGCTCCTCTATGCAAATTCTCTCTCTGGTAAAATTCCTGAAGAGATAGGCCTTTTGAAGAACTTGCAAGTTCTTAGGGTAGGAGATAACTTGTTATCAGGTGAGATTACACCAAGTATAGGCAACTTGACTCAGTTGAGAGTGTTGGGTCTTGCCTACTGCCAATTTAATGGAAGCATTCCTTCTGGGATTGGTAATTTGAAGCATCTGGTATCTCTTGACTTGCAGAAGAACAGTCTCGATGGCCACATACCAGAAGAGATTCGTGGCTGTGAAGAGCTTCAAAATCTCGCAGCATTAAACAACAAGCTTGAGGGAGATATCCCTGCTTCAATAGGGATGCTTAGATCGCTGCAAATATTGAACTTAGCCAATAACAGCCTTTCAGGTTCAATTCCGGTTGAGCTAGGCCAGCTCTCCAACTTGACGTACTTGAGTTTACTTGGAAATAGATTGAGTGGCCGGATTCCTTCACAGCTTAACCAGTTGGTTCAGCTTGAGACACTTGACTTGTCAGTAAATAATTTCTCAGGAGCCATTAGCCTCTTCAATGCTCAATTGAAGAATCTTAGAACTTTAGTTCTGTCTAATAATGATTTGACAGGTAGCATCCCAAGCAACTTCTGCCTCAGCAATTCATCGAAACTGCAACAACTTTTTCTGGCTCGAAATAGTCTCTCTGGCAAGTTCCAATTGGATCTTCTGAACTGCCGCTCGCTCCAACAATTAGACCTCTCTGATAACAATTTTGAAGGAGGGTTGCCGTCTGGCCTCGAGAAACTAGAGCACCTCACAGATCTTCTGCTCAATAATAACAGCTTCAGTGGAAATTTACCTTCAGAAATCGGAAACATGAGTAACTTGGAAACTTTAATTCTTTTTGACAACATGATCACAGGGAGACTCCCATCAGAAATTGGCAAGTTGCAGAGGTTGAGTACCATCTATCTCTATGACAACCAGATGTCAGGAGGAATACCAAGAGAGTTAACAAACTGCACAAGCATGACAAAAATTGATTTCTTTGGAAATCACTTTACGGGATCGATTCCTGCAACAATAGGGAAGCTTAAGAATCTGAACATGCTTCAACTGAGACAGAATGACTTGTCAGGTCCAATCCCACCGAGCTTGGGCTACTGCAAAAGGCTTCAGATCATGGCGTTGGCAGATAACAAGATCTCAGGAACCTTGCCAGAAACATTCAGATTCCTTACAGAACTGAACAAGATAACTCTTTACAACAACTCCTTTGAAGGTCCTCTTCCCGCATCCCTCTTTCTTCTCAAAAACCTCAAAATCATCAATTTTTCACACAACAGGTTTAGCGGCAGCATTTCTCCCCTCTTGGGTTCAAATTCTCTTACTGCATTAGACCTAACCAACAATAGCTTCTCTGGTCCCATTCCTTCTGAACTAACCCAGTCAAGAAATCTAAGCCGTCTCCGTCTTGCTCACAATCATCTTTCTGGAGAAATTCCTAGTGAGTTTGGCTCACTCACCAAGCTCAACTTCTTTGATTTGTCATTCAACAACCTCACAGGAGAAGTGCCACCTCAGCTTTCAAACTGTAAAAAGATCCAACACTTCCTACTTAACAATAACCAGCTTGCAGGCACCATGCCTCCTTGGTTAGGGAGCTTAGAAGAACTTGGAGAACTAGATTTTTCATTCAATAACTTCCATGGAAATATACCTGCTGAGCTTGGCAACTGTTCAGGATTACTCAAGCTTTCTCTTCATAGCAACAAACTCTCAGGCAACATACCGCAGGAGATAGGAAACCTTACTTCTCTCAATGTCCTTAATCTTCAGAGAAACAATCTTTCAGGCTTGATCCCTTCAACAATTCAGGAGTGCGAGAAAATCTTTGAACTGAGGCTCTCAGAGAATTTCCTGACTGGTTCTATACCACCTGAGCTAGGAAAGCTGACCGAGTTGCAAGTGATCTTGGACCTGAGTGAAAATTCTTTCTCTGGTGAGATTCCATCTTCTCTTGGAAATCTGATGAAGTTAGAGGGATTGAACCTATCTCTAAATCACCTCCAAGGAGAAGTACCTTTTTCACTTACAAAGCTGACCAGCCTTCACATGCTAAACCTGTCAAATAATGATCTCCAGGGCCAACTTCCTTCCACCTTTTCGGGATTCCCACTTAGCTCCTTCCTGGGCAATGACAAGCTATGCGGCCCACCATTAGTATCATGCTTGGAATCAGCGGGTCAAGAAAAAAGGGGGCTTTCAAACACTGCTGTTGTTGGTATTATAGTGGCCATTGTCTTTACTTCTTCTTTAATATGCTTGGTGATGCTTTATATGATAGTAAGAATCTGGTGTAATTGGAGACAAGTTACGATTTCGAGCATGGACGCTGGGGGCACTGAACAAAGAAGAGAAGAAGAAAAATCGGAGTATGGAGACAAGGAGAAGAGAAGGAATGGCGAGTACTGGAAAGTGAATTCCATGGCATTGGTTCCTTCACAAGATAAGCAAAGTCCTAGAACATGCATATTCCATTTCAAAATGGATACAGAAATCACAGGGAATACATTGGTTTGAGGAGATGGAGTGATTTTTTTTTCTTTCTCAAAACATGTGCAGCGTCTTGAGTTTGTGTAATTCTTTCTTTCTTTTCCTTTCTTTGCAAAGTGGCATTGTTATAAATTGTAATGCTCCACCCTGTAGTTTCAATAGTTTCAAAATTTATAGAATTAGGTGCTTGTTGTTTTAGAGGCAAATATCATGTGCAGTTGTTCAAGAATCAACAAGTGCTTGCATTGAATTCTTGATGTGGGATTGCATTCTGGTTTATGATATTTCATGTAATTCTGTCGTACCATATTGAGTACTGTGTTTCTTGGAAATTTGAATTGATAGTTTATTTTAATTTTTTTTTATATAGTCACTGTGATATAGAAAAAATATCTATATCAAATTGGTTCTTGATTTTACAAAAAAAAAAAAATTGATTTTATTTTTTTAAAATAAAATAAAGAGATGAAAATTAAAAAAAAAACAAAAAAACAACCCTTTTATTTATTTAACAAAAAGGTGCTTTCAAGTTTAGTCCTTCATCTTTTATGTTTTATTTAGTCATTGAATTTTTTTATTTTAATTTCATCCTTCTATGTTGTGTTGATTAAAATTTTTTATAGATAATTTGTTTCAATGTGCTTTTAAGTGCTCATTGTTGTATCAAATAATTGTTCCAACATCGGGTTAATGATTTATTTTTTAAGATATTGTGGATTCTTTATTTTTCTAAAGATGGAGAGTAGAGGGATTAAAACTAAAGAATAGGAAAATATTAAAGCATAAAGGAAAGAATAGCATAAGCCAGTCATAAAAACACGCGCTACCTTCCAAGGAAGATGATGTTGTGACGATTCTAACAACATAAAAAATGATAGTGATGGGAGCTTGGAGGATGGCTCACATGTCACTCAAAGGTTGCAAACCTTCCATATGCCTTAGCGTACTTTGCATAAACATGTAACATCCCGGAATTTTCTACAATCACATATATGCAAATTCGGGTAATTTGTTTTTGAAACGCAACCACATCAACCATTTATGGAACTCATTCCTCATCCAAATAATTAAAATAGCATGATAGAAATTTAATATTACCTAACATAAAATATATGTAACTAAATTAAATTTAATATGGTAAAAAATTCCTTCATTGACAAAAGTGACTAAATTAAATCCATCATAATATTTAAATTCTTTCATTACATGACTTTAACAATTCATATAAAATACCCTTAGGTAACAAAAGAATGGAATAAAATTTACAATTATATTCTTTTCCAAAATTACATGTTAATTTTATCATGATTATATATATTAATCTTATACAAAAAGTAAGGTCTCAAATCTATTAAGTCTTGTCAGGTCTTGTTGAACTTAAAAATTAATTTAATATTAAGGTAAATTAATTTGTATGGCAAATAAAGTGACAACATAACAAATACCAATTTAACCAAACTACTATTTTCATTTATAATTAAGTTATCGAATAACTTAATTCACTTTCTTCTCGAACAAGCAGAATTCTTACGACCCAACCTTAGCTGGCAACCCCCAATCTGGGCTCCAAAACTCACCGCCCAAACCCGACACATTCCTAAAAACTAAGGAATCCATCCATCCAATCACTTAGAACAAGGCACTAGTCCCATTATATAGGACAAACTGACCATCTTGCATTAATCCCATTACACAGGGAAAATTAAATTAGTCAACTTAGCCCAGAATAGGACACTAGTCCTATCAAACAGGGAAAACCGACCAACTCACACCAGTCTCATCAAACAGTGCAAATTGGCATAACTTGTCAGATTCTAATAAGCAATTCTCAAGATTTGAAAATAATGAAAAGGCAATTATTATTGTTTAACTAAAAAAATTAGACAATTATAATGACTAATTAAAAATAAATCAAAACTATTATGGATAGATTCGAGATAGTTTGGGCCTTCAAAGACTAAAATTAAATTTTGAATTTTTTAAGATGAAAATCTCATTCTACCTTATTCTTCTTAAATAGCTAAAATATGATTACGGGAAATAGTTTAAATTTTAATTTAGACTGATTTAAAACTTAAACTAGATCAATTTCTATTTGACTAGACTATTAACAATATGATTTCATTTTAGAAAGATCTAGGGTTGCCTCTTATGTGTCATTATATGATGGCTTGTTGTACTTGGACAATCCATTTGGTTGTGGTGTAATCTTTTCCGTTCATTTTCAACTATCTATTTTTATCCCTTTCTTTTTCTTCCCAAAACTTCTATGTAATGTCTGATGAGATCATCTTACTATCTTTTTCCATTTCCAATCAAAATTCTTAGAATTACAATAGAATTATTATAAAAAATTAAAATGGAATGATTAATTAAGTAGGATTTGAATACAAATATGTTTATAAATTAAGGACTTGAATGTAATTAATACAAGAGATTGCATTTCTAGACCTACAAATCAAGTAAGCACTTTATTACATAAATATATAAAACTATCCTGAAATAATATAAGTGATATTTTTCAAAAGGCAAAATGATATTTTATCTTGTTTTTCCTATAAATAGAATATTATGCCTTATATTATTTTTTTAATGATAAAATTATAAGAAAAACACATTGTACACATGATATACACTTATATTGATAGTCTTAGTAGAAAAGAAAGAGCTAGCACTCAAAGCATAACATTCCATCTCTTCTAAAAGAGTTTTAGGAGTTTTTCAAATCTTGTAGTTCATGTGAATTACTGTTAGAGAGTAGATAATTGAATGATTTATTGTTTGTGATAACTCAACCTTAAAGACTTGATCAAACCTTAAAAAAAAGTATTGTTCTTCAAGTAATCTTTGTATAAATACTAAATGATCTCAAATTATTTAATGAAATCCTTAGGATTCCTATAAAAAATTAAAATTAAAATTATTGTTTTTGTTATATTTTTGTCTCAATAAACCTTTTATATTTGGGGACAATAAAAGAAATGTAAAAGAGGAAGAAACATCATCTTTTAGTTTTAGGCCACTTTCATTGGTCAAGTATTATGAATTTCTTCAACTTTAATTTTGATATATGTTATAGCTAGCTAACGGCCCAATATTTTCCAGGTGATTCCTGTTTTTTCTTCCGAAACAAATCATACTTTTTAAAAATATATAATAATAATAATAATAATAATAATAATAATTTTTCTTAAAATAGCATGATATTTATAAAAAAAATATTGTAATAATTTTTGTTAAAAAAATTGTAGTATTTTATTATGTTGATCATTGTCAACCTAAAAACCATAAAAATACTCTTTTTGCATGAAAACACTACATGCCTTATAGACATGCAAACATCCTAACTCCAATTAAAAAGTTATACTCAAAATAATACTCCATTAAAAGAAAATACTTTGCATCATAAATTAAATAAACCAAACATAAATCATCTCACATCAAATAACTTAACTTCAAAATCCAATAAAAACAAATGTATAACAAGTCTAAGATCATAAATTGATCTAATAATTGAAATATTAAAGTATAGAAATCAACTATAAAGTTTTGAAGAAACCACTTGATATCCTATACATCTTCCAAACCATCTGAAAAATAAATTAAAAAAAGGTGAATATCATACACTCAATAAATAACAATTCATTTCTCTAGTTGGATCAGCATGCCAAAACCTACTGATATATATTTAGCTTAAATTCAATTCATTTATTACACTAAAATATTAGTAATTTCAAAGATTCAAAAGATCAAAAGCACATTCTTAAATCATTCACAAACTTAAAAAACTCAAATTAATCATTTTGAACACAAAAGTGGATTGCACATTCATATTTAAAGTCAAATTCTGAGTCAAATGTATGCGATTACTATAACAACAATAACAATGAGTCATATTTTGCCATAAAACTAGGCATCAAATTCTAAATAGATATGTCTATAAGTGTTTAACCCCAAAGATTGGGTCCAAAGCATAGTCAATCAAATTCATATTCATATTCAATCCACAAATGAGTTCATAAAAGCAAAACATTTTCAAAATCATATTTAAACACTTTTGCAATCATTTATCATGTCCGATCATCCTATTTTATAAAACAATACATATTTTAATAAGAAAAACTCATTTAGTACATAAATATATATTTTCTTATTCAAAATAACTAACGAAAGAGATAAATAATTACTTACCTGATATGCAAGTTCAAGATTAACCTTAGAGACAACCAAACACTTTTAACAACCTAATAATAACAATCACCGTAAATTATATGTGCATTAATATCCAATTCAATACATGAGTTTGTTTCTAATTTCTAATTTAATCAAAACTTAAATATATCACTAGCTTAAATGATCCTAAAATTCCCTCCAAAAATCACCAAACACTTGAACCATATTATTACATCCCTCTATTTTACTTATAAAATATCTATTTTTAATAATTAAATACCAAAAATAATTATGTAAAACATATGGCAATTATGGTCTAGAAATAATAACATTATAAAATATGATCAGAAACGGCTAAGAAATAATGTTTTTTCAAGTAAAGCAGTATTCTAAGAATAATTAAAGTGCAGTTGTCAAAAATTATTAACTACATCTATTTTTAGAAAATTATTTATAAAGAAAATAAATTAATTCGTATAAAAATAAAGTTTTTTTTATGAAACACCTTTCATGTATTAAAATTCTATATAAAATCAATTAATGTTTGTATATTGAGATGTTTAAAACCAAATTATAAAAGTCATTCACTCTCCAAAATGAATTTCAGTTAATAATTACTAAATCTCAATAATTAGAAACAATTTTTTTTTTTATAAATACATAATAAAATATTAAAAAAAACACACACACAAACTCTCTAGTAATGTATTAAAACAACAAACTTTAGGCCCATAAAATATTCAAAGTGAATTGCACTCTCCAATTAACCTAGAGCGGGCTTCAAAAAATTCATGTTCTCATAAACCTATAAATTATATATTCAAGTAAGTTACTTTCAATTATCATAACTCTTAATCTATAATCCATAACTCTGATTTAGGTAAATGACGTATCAAATAAAAAAACTCATGACATACTATAAAATTCTGATCATAACACTCATTGAAAGATCATATTTTGGTGGCCTAAAGTTACCAACTCATCATTTTTTTTTCTTTCAATTCTTTAATTTCACTATTACTTCAAATTACTCTAAAAAAAACATATAAAATCACTTCCAATTGCTTCTTATCAATCCAAGACTCTATTAGTATAATACTCACTCTTTAAAAGTGATTAAAAATAAAATATCATAAAAACCCTAATTCTTAAATCTTTTTCAATAACCCTAACATGCATGCAAAAATTCAATTAAAAGGAAAGGATAAAGAACATCCACTTTAAATTGATAAAAAATAAAAAAGATTATGGCCCTATATCAAATCTTCTGCTTCTTCTCCCATTTGATATAGGTTTTGATCGTCTAACAAAATAGAATGTAAGTTACTCTAGAGTTTTATTTTTTTTTATTCTCTAAATTATTATGTAATAATTAATATACACATTATTACTTATAATACTCTTAATTAATAAAAATGGCACAATATAAAACCTAATTATTATTATTATTATTATTATTATTATTATTATTATTATTATTATTATTATTATTATTATATCAAATTATATGAAATATCATAATTGCCTCTCAACCATTGTTACCTATAATTTCCAAATATATAGTCTTTTATGTAAGGGAAAGTAAATAAAAACAATAGGTAATTGAAAAATAAATGTCCAAATATCCAGTGAGGAAGCTTATGAGTTACATGATGTCTTAATTTCTAAGTAGTTTTGAAGAAGAAAAGAAATAATAAAGAAAGATTTTTTTTCTTTATTCATGCCTTTTGTATTATAGTCTATCTCTCTCTCTCTCTCTCACACACACACACACACACACTACATGTATGCAGAAGTAATTCTAGCTATGTCATTGATATTTCTCCTAGGATAAAGCTTAAGAATATCTAATTAACAACTCATAAAGGTAAGAATAGATAAGAATAAAATCATATCAGATTGGTAATAGATCATATTAGATTCATCAACCAATACTCTCCCTCAAGTTGGGTCAAGAAGATTGATTAATCCAAGCTTGGAAAGCAGTAGATGAAATTGAGTAGAGGACAAGGCTTTGGTGAATATGTTCACGAGTTGATCTTGGCTCCGAGTATATTATGTAACAACCATTTAAGACTGATCTTGTTCTTGAACATAATGACAGTCAACTTCAATGTGTTTGGTTCGTTTAATAAATATTACATTAGAAGCAATTTGCATTGCGACTTGATTATCACAGCAAAGAAACATTTGTTGAAGGTGAGAGACACCCAAATAAGCAAGCAATGCTTTCAGCCATATAAGTTCAGAGGCAGTAGTGGCCATGACACAATATTCGGCTTCTGTGTTAGAACGAGCAACGACTAATTATTTTTTACTTTTCCACAAAACCATATTTCCTCTAACAAAGATACAATACCCCGTAGTAGATTTGCGATCAAGATTATTTTTTGCCCAATCTGTGTCAGTGTAACTAAGTATCTGTGTGACCATGGTTTCGCATAAGGATTTCATGTCCAATAGTTCTTTTGAGATATCAAAGAATCTGTTTGACAATCATCATATGAGTTGCAGTAGGTGAGTGCATGAATTGACTTACCATACTAATCGATTGACTTATACCAGGCCGTGTAATTGTAAGATAAATAAGTTTTCCCACTAATTTTTTATAAAGCTAAGGTTGATCAAAAGACTCCCCATCCAAAGTCATTTGTAGTATGCTATCTAGATGTGTCTTTGCAGGTTTGCATTCAAACATATCATCTTCACGCAACAAACCTAGCACATGTTTGCTTTGATTAAAAAACAATCCTTTGTGAGAAGTAGTCATCTTTATGCCAAGAAAATATTTAAGAACTCCAAGATATTTAATAACAAATTGTTGATGAAGAATACTCTTATGATTGGTAATGGCCACATGATTATTACCAGTAAAAATAAGATCATCAACATAAATAAAACCACCAACCTTTCATCAGACTTGATACGAACAAATAATGAGTGGTCAATATTGCTTCTTATGAACCCAAGTTCATTAAGTACTACAGAGAGTAGTTTAAATGGGAAAGAAGGAACATATAAGGCTAGAGATGCAATTGTTTGAAAAAATAATTTAATCTTCCCTTGCTCAAAAATTGATGCACTTTTACCATTGGCAACGAATATTTGAGATGGTGGAGAAAATTTTTAAAAGTAAAGCAAGGGATTATATTTGTTGGTTATGTGATCAGTGACACTTGAATATATGACCAAAAAATCATGCACATTACTTATAGTAAGAGTTATAGAAAAGGCACTTTTATTAACTAACCAATCAATGTGGATGGATCTTTATTCTCCTATTTATCATTTGCATTCTGCTTTGGATGAAGGTAGGATGCAAATTTGTTGATGAGGTTGACTGGACTAAAGATAAAAGTTGATAATCCATTTACAGATTGGTTGGTCACAAAATTGGCTTTATACCTTGGTGGTTGAAAAAACTTATGTCCTTCCTTGTTGTCTCTTGAAAACTTTGGTTTTAGTTTAGGCCTAACATCGATCAACTAAGTGTACAATATTGTTGCAATAATTACATTTCAAATCGGGTCTTCTACCCTTTTACCTCTTCTCTTTAGAAGGTCTCTAATTAGATACAAATGCTCAAGCTTCAAATAAATTTGATTAGATGTTCAAGTTCATGATCTTTTTCGAGTGTCCTCCCATTCAATAGTCACACAAATATTTACAGAAGATGGTAATTTAGAGTTCATGAGTATACGACTATAAAGATCTTTATAGTCAGGGAATAATTGGTGAAAAGTTAAAAGACTTTATCTTCTTCAACTTGTTTTAATAAGGTTGCAACTTCTATGGTGTGAGGTCAATAAATTGTTAATTCATTTCATGTACTTTTCATGTTCCTAAGGTATTGGACAAATGATTTACATTCCCAGTGCAAGCATGAAATATCTTTCTTGAGTTGAAACACACAAGCAACATTATTTTGATTTTCATATATCTCCTTAACTACATCTTATAAATCTACAACAAATTCAAAATAGCAAGATTTCAACAATATATAGTTTTATAGTGTTAAGTAGTAGTGACTGAATCATGTGATTGTTAGCAAACCATGATTTCTACTAAGAAGATTTGACATAAAGAGAAACATTACTTTTGCCAATAAATTCAATTCTTGACCTTCCACCAATTGCTAAAGGCAGAGACCTTGATCAAGAAAGATAATTGTCAATTGAAGAGAAATATAGATGTTAATTTAAATTAAAATCAGGAAGATTTAATAATAAAAGAACAATAGAACTTTTCATATCCTCCAAACCAGAGGAAGCCATCTAAATAAAAAATAAAATATGAGACAGGTAAATATGAACCTACTTTGATACCATGAAGAAAAAAAGAAATAACAAGAACAATTTTTACTTTATTCATGCCTTTTGTATTACAATATATCACATTTATAGAGATTACCAATATGTAATCAACAACTCATGAAAGTAAGAATAAAATCATATTAGATTCATCGGCCAATAAGTTTCATTTGTGTATTCTAGCACTTGGATTTAAAATCTACGCACTCTCTAAGAATCCCGATTTTGAAAATTTGAGAAAAAATAGATGAGAAATCATAGATTTTCACAGCATCCGGCTTGGCAAGACTCAAGGAATGAGGCGCAAAGCCGTAAAATGAAGGAGGTAGCTAGAGTTGCATAAGAATGAATTGGAGGAATGATTTTTTAATCATATCAGTTTTGTTTTTTCAGCGTTTAAAAGGACAAACTAGTTTTTTTCTTGAAAATTGTTTTGTCATATGCATTAATTTGATGGCTTCTCAGAAATTAAACAGTAAGTTCTTTACTTGAATCTAACGATTGAATTATTTCAATTTACTGCCTAAGATCCAACAAAATGAGCTATACACAATGAGAAGGTACATTATCAGAAGCTCACAACAATAGAGGATTATTGAAAATAATTTGGCTCACGAATTGTATGCTAATCTATAAGGTTTATGTATACCTTGCAATACAAGACCTCTTAGAAACTGCAAGAGTACCCATATATATACATACATATATCGGTAATTTCTTTTTCAGTCAATTTGTGCAAAATATGGCCGCTTTGCCCACAAAGAGTCGCATGCGGATGGAAGTTTTTTGCACATATTTTGGATTTGAACCTCATTTCACAAAATCAAGGAAAAAAACAGAGAAAAACATGCTCAAAATTAATCTCCCTCAAATGTCAATATCATGCATGGCCCTTCAAAAAAAAAACGATCACCACACACAGGTAGGTGGATAACCTTCCCATGTATAAAAGAAAACCACCATGATAAAAACTAGGAAGGAAGGAAGGAAGAGGAGAGAGAGAGAGAGAGGGTGGCGAGGAGGAAGAAAAGAAGAGGCTACGCAAAGGAGAGGGGTTTGGCAAGGTTTTATGCAGGGGTCTAAGTTATTCTAGGGTTTCTGGGCAGCGGGCGTATTGAAATCTAGAAGGTAGGTTTTGGGCAGTTGCCCTGATATTAAACAAATATTAATTTCCATGCAAGTTGTCGTTCTGCTTATCCCTTACGGTGCAACTTGCAAATAACAAGTGGGTGAGTTTCTAGACTCACAGCCGGCTAGCATGCTACCTACCACGACTCAATAGTTGTGTTAAAAACTAATTTTATAAATTTATTTAATAATTTAAAGTCTTGAGTTAAAATAATTATTTTATATAACATCTAAGCTTTATAATAAAAAAATCACGGTTCAAATAGTTTCGCTTTTATTTTAATCAAATAAATTAATAAAATTAAGCATAAATAAAATAATAATGATAAGCTTTTGTAAGTTTTATCAAATAAATTAATAAAATTAATTTTTTAAAAAAATTTCATTTAACAATTAATTTTTTGAATTAAGATGACACCTTTTAATTTTTTTTAAAAAAACCTTAGAATCTTTTTCTCTCTTTACACACATTCACGGGTGTATATATCATGCATCACTCTCCTAACATTATCAATTAAAAGTTCAAACTTCATTCCCAAAATTTTACCTCATCTTGCGGGTCATACAAAAACAAATGTAAGAAAATGTGCATATATTAATAATATATTTTCTATTTACAAGTAAAATTTTGATCATGAAATTAAAACTTAATATATATTAAGTAAAATTTTGTTTTTTGAAATCTTTGACTGACTAAAGCTAATTCTAACTAACTTGTTACAACAGTGGCGAAGGCAGGGAGGCTGGCAACGGCCCGATCCCTGCAAAGAAATGTTTTTCCCAGCCCTTTCCTTGTATAAAACAATTGAAATTTTAATATTTTTAAAATAATTCTTTTAATTTGACCCTTTTTAAATTTTTTTTCTTCCTCCACCCCTAACTTGTACGACATGATTTATAAAACCAACTAGATTTAATAACATTATTTTTCTAAAAATAAACCACACTAATGAACCAAATGATATCTAAGCTATATGATTCAATTTAAAAGCATGTACAACTCCTTGTAATTGTTGACTCAAGACCACATGAAACGGGACATAATTTAACAACCATATTATAAATCACTAGTTGGTATGTTCAAGCTATATTGTGGGAAGATCACAATTTTTCTAAACATAAAAAAAAATTCATGTTTCATGCATGGAATTCTATAGCATTATTATTAAACTAAAAAATACAGTTGTTTTAAAAAAAATTTGTCTATCAAGATAAAAATTTCTATTAATGTATCTCTTATTTACCTCAGTGAATACAAAGTTTTTAATTAAAATAATTATTTTTGTGAAAAAAATATATTTTATAATTGTTAAAACAAGTTAATAAAAAATATCAAACTAGTATGTCCATGCTTTATGTGTGATTAAAAGAAAACAAAATCATAAATATAATTAAATCATGATCAAAATCTATTTAAAAATTTTAAAAACAAAAATAATTTGAATTGAATTTTCATGAATAATTTAATGTTAGTATTATTATTTTCATATCAATTACATAATAACTAAGAAGCAAATTATTAAAATTAAACTTAAAATTTATAATAATATTGAAGAACTATATTCAAACTAAAACTAAAATGTACATGAATACAATCAAATTCTTCTTAGTGTGACAAAAAAAAAAACCAAAGACAAAAAAAGAAAAAGCATAAAAGTGTAAAGGTTAGCGTCTGGCCCACCAATAGCAAACTAAGCATGCGTGGGCCTATTTTTTTTAGTTTTTTTTATTAAAAAAATGAACATGTCTTCCATCTTTTTTTAAAAAGAAAATGTTTTCTAGTTTCTTAAAAACAATATTGTCATTTTCAACTATTGAACATCTGACCTCTAAGCTACTTAAGCTAAGATATAAAAATATAAGGGCTAGCATCTGGCCCACCAATAGCAAACTAGGCATGCGTGGGCCTAATTTTATTTTAGTTTTTTTCTATTAAAAAAATGAACATGTATTCCATCTTTTTTTAAAAAGAAAATGTTTTCTAGTTCCTTCAAAACAATAGTCATTTTCAACTATTGAACATGTAATCTCTAAGCTACTTAAGCTAAGGCATAAAAGTGTTAGGACTAGCGTCTGGCCCACCAATAGCAAACTAGGCATGCGTGGGCCTATTTTTTTTTAGTTTTTTTTATTAAAAAAATGAACATGTCTTCCATCTTTTTTAAAAAAGAAAATGTTTTCTAGTTTCTTAAAAACAATATTGTCATTTTCAACTATTGAACATCTGACCTCTAAGCTACTTAAGCTAAGATATAAAAATATAAGGGCTAGCATCTGGCCCACCAATAGCAAACTAGGCATGCGTGGGTCTAATTTTATTTTAGTTTTTTTCTATTAAAAAAATGAACATGTATTCCATCTTTTTTTAAAAAGAAAATGTTTTCTAGTTCCTTCAAAACAATAGTCATTTTCAACTATTGAACATG
>Ga0307517_10001255_pt1 | contig 42613 bp, 44 predicted proteins | sample 23_EM_MG_FD_194515 | JGI IMG/M metagenome (GOLD analysis project Ga0307517, IMG submission 194515) | Populus trichocarpa ectomycorrhiza microbial communities from riparian zone in the Pacific Northwest, United States - 23_EM | ecosystem: Host-associated > Plants > Roots > Unclassified | place...
GGGAGTCCGCGCGACCACATATAATGTTGCCACGGAGACCCGTGCAACGTTTACTATGAGTCCTTTGCTTTATGCGAACATACCCTCCGAAGGTTACCCTGCCTAGTAGGGTAACTTTGGCCTACCTTGGTTACCCTGTCTAACCCTATGTCACCAAGTCACTTTGTAGACACTTGTAGACTCATGTCTACCGGTAGTATACCAAGTATACTGGCCTATCCTCAATGTGGTTACCACTTGGTATGCCATACGGGCTTGAGTCTAGTCCACTGTAGCTACCTATCTGTAGGGTCGTTACAACCGGGCTTAGCATTTTGCACGGTTGGAAAGCTTCTCGCTTCGTTCACGGTCGGCGATATGGCGTCCGGACTCTCGGTCGAAGTAAGGCTTCGCTTCGGCTGGGCTTGTACCTCTGATGGGGAAAGCTTCGCTTAGTAACATCACGGTCCCGCACTGTTTCGCTGTTGTCCCAAAAGCCCTTGCTATGGCCCCTTAGTCGGTTGTCGCTAGCCCGCTCGCGATCCTTGCTCTACCCCCCTGCTGGTTCCGTCCGCTCGCACCGTACTGCCCCACAAGCTGGCACCTCACTGCTAAAAATCCTCCCCTGGCTCGCACCCTACCGCTCCCCTTTGGCTGGCACTGTACTACAACTCACCGGCTGGCACCCTACTGCTCATCATCGTTGGCTGGCATCCCCTCTGCCCGGTGGCCCCGCTCGCCCACATACCTCTCTCCCTCCTGCGATTTACTCTACGGTCGCAAACCTCGCTTAGGTTACGGTTGATCATGATATTGAACTGGCTCCTTGGTCTCTCCTAAACCCTGACGCGTTGCCATCTTGCGGTCAGTCCTGACCGTGAACTGGCCTGCCCCTTACGGCGACTAGCCGCGGGGCCTTTTGATTAGGCATATTGGCAATAGTAGTTACATCACGTTATTTCTTTAATTCTTTTCCTAGTGTTACCAGGGGGTCTGCTGAAGGGTTTGGGTCTCTCTCCTGTAGGTTTCTATGAGTTGTTTCCCTACGTGTCTGAGGTGTGAGTCTTAGGTGCTAGCGTGGGGAAGTTTCTTCTATGGTCTCGGCAGGTTTGATTTTTCTTATGATGAGGTGAAGCGGGCGGTTGTTCTTGGGCTTATATGTTTTTTTCACTTCATAGCTAGTGCTGCATAAGGCTTTTTGTACCTAAAACAAATAACGCATGATTACAAAACAAAAAAAAGAAAGAAAAAAGAAACGACCAAGGGATTGGGCACGCAGAATCTGTTCTTCACCTCCCGCGATTGAAATGTCAACACCACGGGAAATCATCATCACTTTGCCCCACCCACCTCTCTTCTCCCACGATGGCTACTCCCCAGAAGTTGATGTTAAGCCATCTTGCCTCCTCTCCTGAGGCACCCCTGCCTCCCCTCTTTGGTGTTCTTGTTCCCGTTCATTGTTGACACCTGCTCATCAAGTTTGGTTCTCCCCCTTACCCCGCACTTCCTTTGCACCTCGCTTAGCATTTTGCACGGTCGGAAAGCTTCTCGCTTCTCTCACGGTCAGCGTTATGGTGTCGGACTCTCGGTCGAAGTAGGCCTCGGCTTGCGGGGCTTGTACCTCTGATGGGGAAAGCCTCAGTTAGTAACCTCACGGTCTCGCTCGGTTTCGTCGTTGTCCCAAAAGCCCGTGCGATGGCCCGTTTGTCGGTTGTGGCTAGCCCGCTCGCAATCCTTCCTCCATCCACCTCCCGGTTCCCTCCACTGGCCTCGTACTGCCCCATAAGCTGGCACCTTACTGCTAAAACCCTCACAGGCTGGCACCCTACTGCTATTCACCGGCTGGCACCCTACTGCTACTCACCGGCTGGCAACCTACTGGTACTCACACGCTGGCACCCTACTCCTACTCACCGGCTGGCACCCTACTGCTGCTCCTCCGATCGGTTGACCTTTCCTCGGTTACACCTAGTCGTGGTATAGCACTGCCTCTGTGGCTATTGTCCAACGCCATGGATTGATGTAATGACTTGGACGACCGCGCGAGTGGTTTAAGTGGGCCCATGGTTTCCGTGTTTTCTCCTGTCAATGATCATCTATGCTCTGGCTCAGGCCCCGAAAGGGCCTTAGCGAAGCCGGGGTTTCTTTTGTTTTTGGGAGCCTGCAGAAGGGTTTCGGTCTCCCTCCTGTAGGCCTCTATGAATTGGCTTCTTACATGTCTGGGGTATATTATCTTAGGTGCTAGGCGGCGGGGCTTTTTCCTATGGATTCGTGGTGTTTGATTTTTCCCATCCAAAGGTGAAGTGGGCGGTGGTTTTGTCTTATTGGTTTTTTTCTCTTCATAACTCACGCTGCATAAGGCTTTTTGGACCTAGAAACAAATAATGCATGATTACAAAAAAAGAGAAGAAACAAAAGAGAAAAAAATGACCAAGAGATAGGACGAGAAACCATCTCTCCTCCACCTCCGGCAATTGAAATCTCAACACCACGGGATATTATGGTCACTTTTCCCCCACTCACCTCTCCTCTCCTACCATGGCTACTGCCTAGGAGATAACGTCGAGCCATCTTCCATCCGGTTCTGAGGCCTCTTGGCATCCCCTCCTTATGGTACTTGTTCCCGTTCATTGTTGACTCGCTGATGAGGTTCGGTTCCTACCCATACCTTACACTTGGTTCGTACCTCATTTAGCATTTTGCACAGTCAGCAAGCTTCTCGCTTCGTGCACGGTCAGTGATATGCCGTCCGGACTCTCGGTCAAAGTAGGCCTTGGTTTTGCGGGGCTTGTATCTCTGATTGGGAAAGCTTCGGTTAGTAAGATCACGGTCCGGCTCTCTTTCGCCGTTGTCCACCATGCCCTTGCCATGGCCCGTTAGTCGGTTGTGGCTAGCTGTAACATGTGTACATGTTCCGGTAACGGTACACAGGAGTGGGCAGTGCAGGATCTCCTATGTTTAGTAGATGTATATTTGGTTTATTTGATTTGATTTCAGCTCTGCCACTGTCTCAGAGTCAGATAGGCTACGGTATCCTATGGCTATGTTTAGTTTGCTTTGTTTGAAGTTTATATTTAGGATTCCAGGTATGGAATAGTCATGTAACACTAGTGAATGCTGAGCATTGTTTGTTTGTTTGTTTGTTTGGTCTTGCAGGATAACAGCATTCTGGTATGTACGCAGCTACTGGTAATAATCATGATTGCCGGAAGGCTATCGCTCCTTGGTTTTGTATTAAAACCAGTCTCCTGGCTAGCAGGAGACAGCAGACTTCGACACACCTGCAGTCTAAGAATACACTTGGTTGAACGGCAATCCCTGAGTTCTATTTGTCCTTCAACTATTATCTCTTACCTCAACTCCCTTGAAGCCTCCAGTAGTACCAGCGCTGGCAGGTTTATCGCCGGTCCTACAGTATTTTCGTTAGACAGGAATATACCTGTTACATTTCTTTGCCCACAGCAGGCGAAAACCCTCTCTTCTCAGGATTGGGCACAGCCTGGTAGGATTGATCACCCTTCCAGAATCTTGATAACTAGTTACAAGCAGGAGCGGCAGAGATAGTGTTCGTTATGGGGCGGAGCGGGGCGGGTTTTCACTCGTCAGGCCCGGCCCTTACAGGGAGCCGGGGGGGGTATTTTTCGGGTAATCCCCGTCTGCCCCCATCCGGGGCCCACCCACACTCATTCCCTGGACGGTGCCCCGTTTCTTACAAACCATTTTTAACGGAGACACCTCTGGGGTATGAGTGGGGCGGGGGCCTGAGCGGGGACAGGGGCAGGGAATGCCGAAAAAGACACCCCGCCCCAGGCCGTTGAGTGGGGTGCGGCGGGGAAAAGGGTCGGGGGCCCGCGTTTTTCGGGGCCCCGTTCGCCCCGTAATGAACTCGAGGCAGAGAAAGGGACTCCCGGCTCAGGTGCTACATTCACAATAGCAGAACGCAGAAGTAGAAGCGTTACCAGGTCCGGTAGGGCCTAAAATTGTCCTTCCGCAGAACCGACAGACGATACCCCAGAACCAACCCCTGAGCCCACGCCAGGCTCAGCAGACACACCAGCAAGAACTAGTCACCTCCTACCAGGAGTTCTAGACACAGATTCAGACGAAGACCACAACCTCATAGCTGAGGAACTCATACAATGGGAAGCCCGGCGGCTTGAGGAAAGAGCAGCATGAAGAGCAGCAGCACAGCAAACTTCGGAAACTGAACACTCACTAGAACACCCCACCACAAGCAGGTCGCGAGCACCCAGCATTCTAGGAGTCTTTGGAAGTCAGACACCGACTAGAGCGCCCTCCCGAGAGCATAAAGAGCAACCACTACCTGGTGCATTTATCCCAGACACACCAGAAAGACCCTCAAGATCCAGGAGTGCCAGGGAGCGCCCTGAACGACCACATCCCCCACCTTCAGCACCAGACCCACCTACAGGCACCATGGCAGACCCAGGTCCGGCCAGGTTGCCCTCTCCTAAGGTCCCTAAACCGCCCATGTTTACCGCTAAAGGAGAAGACCTCAAACCAGACAAACTCAAGCGATGGCTGAGAAAGTCTCAAAATACCTGGCGAGATCACGACTGAATGATGACTCCGCTGGAGTGGCGGACTACTATGGCTTTCATACAGAAGGGAAAGCAAACAAGGCATTCCAGACACTAGACAGTGAGGAAGAGAACTTCACCCTACGGCAGCTGACACACCACTTTCAGCAGCTATTCAAAGCCTCTACAAACACTGATGACACCTATTACAAATGGCAGAATGTCCACTAGAGAGCAGGTGGACAGCCAGCACGCATAACAAACATAGCTGGAGAGCTAGCTGACCTCAAAGGATCCCTTCAGGCTGGATCTATCTCAGATTATACACAAAAGCCGCGATTTCTCGCCACAATGGACTCTAGACTACGCCGCAATGTTGAGTCCCGACTAAGACCAGAAGATACCTGGGACCAAATGGTGTCTGTGGCAGAACGCTATGACACTACCATGTATAGGACTGGCGGCTACAAAGGCAGCGATTGAAGCCAGGCTCCTAGTAGCAAACGTCATACACCAAAGAAAGAGAATACCTACCACAAACCCTCTACCACATCAACGCCCAGGAACACAGGCAAAGGAAAGGCCCCCGCTAAGAAGAGAACCTATACCAAGTCCAACATGCCCAGTATGGCCGAAATGGATCGATGCAAGGCAGAAGGAGCCTGTTTCTACTGTGGCGAAAGCGGACACATGGCAAATGAATGCTCAAAGAAAGAAGTTAAGACCAACCATGTTCGCCTCTCTGAGGAAAGCCGAGACAGCAGCGAAGGCGAATATGAGGCTGATACAGACAGCACAGAGGAGTTAGATGGCAGTGGATCTATCAGAACCTACAAGACTACAGTAGGCACGCCTAAGGACAGGCCATTCCAGGCACTCGAATTCACTATCAACAACAGTGGGAAATCCGCCAGAGCCCTCGCAGATACAGCAACCATTGACAGTACCCTCATATCCAAAAAATTCGTTACCACCCACCACATCCCCTACACAGCTAGGAAGAATCCCGTCACTCTGAAGATGACAGTTAAATGATCGCGATCAACTAGCAACTTCTCTGTTGAGGTTATGATTCAGCTAGACAAGATGAAAGTCGACAAGGTGCCTATGCTGGTCGCGGCAGTATCAAACTCTGATATCCTCATCAGTATAGACGATCTCATCAAGCTAGGAGGGGTCATCGATTGCCAAAAAAAACAGCATCTACTTCTCCAAGTACAAAGTTAGAGTTACCTGTGACGGAAAATTTAGAGAGTCTAGATCAGCCATGACGAAGCCACAGGAAGTACCTGACTTCCGGGCGATGTTCCCTAAGATATTTGTCAAAGCCGTACCTGAGGAACTACCACCAGTACACAAGATAATGCACAGGATAAGCCTCATAGACCTGAAGAAGCTTTTGAAGACACCCACCTTCAAAGAGCCACAAGCCCTGATGACCAAATACAAGGCATGGATCAACAAGCAGATGAACGCCGGTATCCTCCATAGGACCAGTGTGCCCGGAAGAGCCAGCATGTTTGTGGAAGCAAAAAGGGACGTCAGCATCCGCCCCTTGGTAGACCTCTGCTTCAGGAATGATAACACATAGGCCGATCACACACATATCCCAGAGCAGAATACCATACTAAATGCAGTAGCCAGAGGACGATTCGGCAGCAAGATATATCCCAGTGATGCCCACTCCCAGACCAGAGTGCATCCAGATGATGTAAAGTACAACACTATCAAGACACCCTTCACGGCGTTACCAGCCAGGTCATGATGCAAGGAGACATGAATGCTCCCAGAACCTTTGTATGGACTATGGAGGACCGATTCTATTCTGAATTAGGCAAGAACATATGGGTCTACATTGACCATATTTTTGTCTTCAGTGACACCTTTGACGAGCATGTTAAGAACATAACGAATGTCTGCAGTAAGCTGCAGAATGCCGGCTATTAGGCCAACCCAAAAAAAAGTGTTTTCTTTGCCACTAAACTCGATATCCTTGGCCACATGATAGATGATGATGGCATCCACCTTGCACCAGAGAAGATCCGGACCATAATAGACTGGACAAGACCAGAAAGCCCGAAACAACTCCCGCGATTCAATGCAATGGTTAATTATATCTCGCAGTTTATTTCCCACATCGCCACTATCACAGCCGAGCTCACAGAACTGAGTGGGAATGCTGAATGGCTGTTGACGGATCTACAGGAACCAGCTTTCGAAGCAGTCAGGCGAGCTGCAGATATGCACAAAGTCATTAGACCGATTGACTATAATAAGCCAGATATAACATGGCTTTTTACCGATGCATCTCCAACAGGTACAGGTGCTTGGATAGGCCAAGGACCAACCAGAGATGCAGCCAGACCTGCCGTGTTCCACAGCAGGAAGATGACGTCATCACAAAGCAACTACCCAACATACCAATAGGAAATGCTCGCAATTATTGAGGCTATGGAAGCATTTGCTTACCATTTGCTACAGAGGCAATTTATAGTAGTTACACACCACAAAAGCCTCACAAAACTCATGACACAGACGAATCTCAATGGACGACAGCAGAGATGGCTAAAGCACATCAGTCGCTTTGATTTTAAAATAGAATACCAGCCAGAGCGAAGAATTTCCTAGCAGACTACTTATCAAGAATCTATGAAGGAACACCAGGGCCGCTAGATATAAGCCTCAAGGACCCCACTGTCGATTATGACAGCTTTGAGCTACCTGACCCTACCCAACCCCTACAAATCAATACAAGCTACGCCTCCTCTACCGATTATAGCATTGAATCAGACGACGCCATGTACCACTCAGGTGAAGCCCAAACCTCTCCCACACTTACCAGGAGTGACTCTATCAGTGGTTGCCGCCCTCAATACCTTATGGACGAGATTACCAGCAATGCAGTGACTCGCTCCCAGAAGCGCAAGGCCCCTGCCTTCTCGCCATCTACATCAAGTGCAGCCAGCAATGATAGCAGAATATCAATTGGAAACTCCTGGGGTGATAATAGAACTCTCCCAATCTCTAGTGAAATGGAACGACGACACTCAGAAATGGGCTGGATAACATGTACTGACGATGGGTGTGAAATACATAAGAATGACGCAGAAGGTGCAGGCTACTGGCCAAAGGACCATAAGGTCCGGAAGCAGAGTATGAAGACGAGGAGAAAAGTGCAGGATACGACTTCAACATTGAATACAGCCCTCGAAGAAGGCCAGGCCTCGCTCCCCGCTATCTCATACCTCTCGGAGAACCTCCCGCCTTTCCGTATGAATCATACCATACTAGCTACACCACCCATAGCCTCGCCGGCCTTTAGCCCCCTTTACAGCCAAGCAGGCTATGACTCCGATAAAGCAACCAATGCCAACCAATTCCTAGGCACCCTACACTCCCACATTATGGGTATCCTTGCCCAGCGAGTTAGAGAAGCCCTTAAGACTGACTCCCTCTACACGAGGGTCCAGGAAACTGATAATAAATTGCACTATGGCATCCGCGATGGCCTTCTACTTGCCCAGAACACCAATGGGAACGAAAACCTTTATATACTGGTAGGACCTCTTGAGAAGGGGGTATCCCTACCGGATTTGATTCTCAAGACTGTCCATGAAGGCCCCGGACACTTCTCATCTTACAAATACTACTCCTATGTGGCTTGCTTCCTCTGGTGGCCACAGATGCACCAGGACCTTGTCCTAAACTGTCGGTCATGGGATAAATTCCAGATTAGCAACGAGCCCACTACCCTACTCTAAGCACGATCCCTTACCCTCCCTGAGCCGAACGAAGGCTACCAATCCCAAGCTATGAACTACGCCAGCCCTTTTAACAAATGCGATGGCTATACATCTATCATGGTCATAATGCACCGCTTTACCTCCTACACACATCTCATACCACTCAAGGACGCTGCTACCTCTCAGAAGATCTTCAAGAAACTCAACAGTACTATCTTCGATGTGCATGGCCTCCCTCTTAGCATTGTCCTTGACTAGGACTCTCGCTTTACCTCTGAGTTTTGGTCAGAAATGATGAAGTCCCTTGATTTCCTGGTCTGGATGGCCACCCAATACCACTACCAAACGAATGGCCAGGTTAAGGGAAGAATTCGCACTCTTAAACAGCGAATGAGAAACTGCGTTAACCCCAGACAGAACAACTGGTCCGGCGCCCTCCCAGCTATTGCAGCAGCTATGAACGGCGCCCCTCATGAATCCCTATGCATCTCGCCATTCCACGCTCTCTATGGACGTCCGTGAAAGATATTCAACCCTGTCCAGAGATCTGCCAGCAAGGTACCAGCTGTGGCCCATATCCTAAACGCCCATGAAGCAACGAGAATGGAAGTAGATCTGGCCAGAACGCATGCTAGCTTCTGCCAGACTGTCCAGGCTGACAAACCCCGCAAACCTCTAACGGAATCCTTCAAGAATGGCAGCTGAGCTCTTGTTTGAGGCTGCCCTTATACCTCCTCCCCTGGACGATCTAAGAAGCTAGAACCACGCTGGTTCGGACTCTTCAAGGTCTTAGAACATCTCACTGATACAGAAAACTACAAAGTACACCTCCCGCTCACAATGGCCCGTGAGCAACCCTACTGCCACGTCTTCTGCCTTAAGGAATACAGAGAGAACGATCCCGATAGATTCAAGTCCTGCAGAATAGACAAGCCAGCACCCATCCTGATTGACAATGCAGAAGAATGGGAAGCGGAGCAGATACTAGACTACCGTCGCCAGAACAACAGGCACGAATTCCTGGTTCACTGGAAAGGCTATGAGCGAGCAGATGACTCCTGGGAACCAATCGAGAACCTCGACCACTACCTGGAACTCATACAGGAAAACTGGGACGCAAACCACCCAGCAGAACCAACTCCCCAGATTACCTCCCACTACATTAAAGCTTCCGGGGAACCCATGAAAGTTTCCTCCACTCCCTGTACCGCAAACGATGGCCCAGATAACTTCTGGGAACCGTATGACGATGAGGAATATGATTCTAGCAGCTCTGAGCAGGACTCTTTCCTCACAGACGACAACAGCCTCCTATGGCACACCGACGAGAGTGCTGAGGACAGCGGGGACTTTGGAATGATTGTTGATTTTTCAGAATAAGGCAATGTAACATGTGTACATGTTCGGGTAACGGTACACAGGAGCGGGCAGTACAGGATCTTCTATGTTTAGTTGATTTATATTTGGTTTATTTGATTTGATTTCAGCTCCGCCACTGTCTCTGAGTTAGATAGGCTATGCTATCGTATTGCTATGTTTAGTTTGCTTTGTTGGAAGTTTATATTTAGGATTCCAGGTATGGGATGGTCATGTAACACTGGCGAATGCGCATTGTTTCTTTGTTTCTTTCTGTGGTCTTGCAGGATCACAGGATTCCAGTATGTGCGCATCTACTAGTAATAATCGTGATTGTAGGAAGACTATCACTCTTGGGTTTTATATTTAAACCAGTCTCCTGGCTACCAGGAGACAGCAGGCTTCGACTGACCTTCAGTCTAAGAATACACCTGGTAGAACAGCAATCCCTGAGTTCTATTTGCCCTTGAACTATGATCTCTTACCTCCGGTCCCTTGAAGCCTCCCTTAGTACTGAAAACCCGACTCCTGGTCAAGGACAAGGGAAGGAAAAGAAAGGAAGGTAGTGGGCAGGAAAAGAAAACCTAGTCACGGGTAGACACGCAAGATATCATGAAGAAACAAAGGCCTAAATGCAAGGCACACAAACAAATTCCCGTTCCCCCAGTCTTCACTGCTGTGGTTGTTCGCACAATCGTCGTCTCTCCTGTAAAATATAGCAAGGCTTATGGCCCTTGTAAATGAACCTCCGGCTCACGTAATCCCCATAGCCTCCACATCTCCTAGCGTCATGATTCGTCCATACCCAACATCTGCATCGTAGCCTCTTGCTCGCCACCTTATCAATAGAGCTAGCTTGCAATGAAAACCACACTTAAATAAAAATAAAAGCCCCTAATTCATCTTTTGCCCCCACAGTACCAGCGCTAGCAGGTCTATGGCCGGTCCTACTGTATTTTCGTTAGACAGAAATAAACCTGTTACACTACAGTACTCGCGATCCTTCCTCCTCCCGACTCACGGTTCCCTCCGCTGGTACTGTACTGCCCCTTTAGCTGGCACCTTACTGCTAAACTTACTCTCCGGCTGGCACTCTACTTCTCCCCATCGGCTGGCACACTCCTGCTCCCCGTCGGCTGGCACCTTACTGCTCCCGGTCGGCTAGCACCCTACTGATAGTCACCGGCTGGCACCCTACTACCAGTCACCGGCTGGCACCCTACTGCTCCTCTTCGTTGGCAGGCATCCCCTCGGCCGGGTGGCTCGGCTTGCCTACCCCCCCCTCCGATCGGTTGACCCTTCCACGGTTACGCCTAGTCATCGTATAGAACTGCCTCCCTGGCTATTGTGCAATGCCTTAGACTGATGTAATGACCTGCGAGGCCACTCAAGCCGTTATAGCGGGCCCACTGTTTCCGTGTTTTCTCCTGTCGCCGGTCACCCATCCACCCCTATCAGGCCCGCATTTCAGGTCTTCGTGAACGCTATTTTCTTTGGTTTTGGGGAGCCTGCAGAAGGGTTTGGGTCTCTCTACCTGTATGTTTCTATGTTTTGTTTCCTTACGTGTTTGGGGTATATTATCTTAGGTGCTAGGCAGGAGAGACTTTTCCTATGGACGCGGGATGTTTGATTTTACCTATGAAGAGGTGAAGCGGGCCGCCGGTTTGCTTTTATAGGTTTTCTTTTCTCCATAGCTAGCGCTGCATGAGGCTTTATGTACCTAGAAACAATGAATGCATGATTACAAAAAAAGAATGACAACGAGATAGGACACAAACCATCTCTCCTACACCTGCGGCGATTGAAATCTCAACACCACGGGAAATCATCGACACCTTCCCCCATTCTCCTCTTTTCTCCCACGATGGCTACTGCCTAGGGGTTGACGTTATGCCACCTTTCCTCCTCTTCTGAGGCCTGTTGGCCTCCCCTCCTTGTCGTTCTTGTTCCCGCTCATCGTTGACATAGTCATGAAGTTCGGTTCTCCCCCTTACCCCACACTTACTCTGCACCTCGCTTAGCATTTCACACGGTCGGTAGGCTTCTCACTTCGCTCGGCTGGCGTTGTGGTGTCGGACTCTCGGTCAAAGTATGTCTCGGCTTGCTGGGCTTGTACCTCTGATGGGGCAAGCTTCAGTCAGTAACATCTCAGTCCTGCCTCCATCTCGTAGTTGTCCCAAAAGGCCTTGCTATACCCCGTTTGTCGGTTGTGGCTAGCCTGCTTGCGAATCTGCCTCTACTCACCCTCACGTCTTGTCCGCTTGTACCATTACCGCTACGATGGCTGGCACCCTACTGCCTCTCCACCCTCCTCCATTCTCAGATCTCCTCGGGTACGCCTTGTTGTTGTATTGCACTGCCTCCGTGGCTGCCGCCAATGCCTTGGATCGATCGACGTAGTTAACCGGCACGACGGTACGTTAAAGGTTAAGTTTTCGGCCCACAGTTTCCATAGTATTCTCATACCCTGCGGTCCCTTATTCCTTCCCCCCGAGCCCCCCGTGGCCTTCCGGAAACCTTCTTTTGTTCTGCAGAGCCTGCTGAAGAGTTTTGGGTCTCTCTCCTGTACATTTCTATAACTTGTTTACTTATGTGTCTGGGGTATTAGTGTCTTAGGTGCTAGGCGAGGAGGGCTTTTCCTATGGTTTGGGGGGGTTTGATTTTTTCCCATGAAGAGGTGAAGCACGCGGTTGGATATTTGGATATATAGGTTTCTCTCTCTTCATGGCTCAGGCTACATAAGGTTTTTTTTACTCAAAACAATGAATGCATGATGACAAAAAAACAAAAACAACTGACAAAGAGATAGTATCTTCACGCAACCATCTAAGCACTTTTCTATACTTAAGTTGCAATACGATTACTCTTTGCCCTTTTTACAAAAGCCCAAGGTCTAAAAGCCTGAAGACTATTGTGATAGTTTCGACCGCTAAAACTGAACATAGAACGATTGTGATAGTTCTATCAAATACCACTATCCACCCATCCTACTATCTGATGAGATAGTATCCTTTGGCGGATCAGTCAAAGACAAGCAAGACAGTTCTGTACTATCTGAAGAGATAATATTTCCTTACCCTCTAGTACAAGATAACAAGACTCAAATACACAGGAGACGACTGTCGTTGCCTGTTGCATACGTGTCTAACAATACGATTGTTACACATACTTGTGTTCAGTCTTCATACTTGCAAGTTATGCGAGATAGGACTATGCTGGAGACAGGCTTGCACCTTAGGCTGCCTTGAACCTCGCCTGACAACTGGTAAGATTTGTGCAAAATTCCCACTAAGTACAGTAGGAATTCTACCAAACAGGCTACTATCACTCACATGACATATATCATTTAATGTCCAGTTGACTGCCTCAAAGCAGGACTTATGTTGCATAGGCACCTCATTCCAAATGATCAATGATCTCTTTCTGATCAGTTGGGCAAGAAGCGAGTTGCTTGTAATATTGCATCCACTATCGACTGCATTGGATAGGGGAATGTTGAATCTGGAGTGAGCAATGCCACTACCTGGTAACAATTGAGCTGCAATACCAGATGAGGCAACACAGAATACAATATTTCCTCTGGCACGGAGATAACTACATAGACAGTTATTGAGAAAAGTCTTGCCAGTTCCAGCTGCACCTTGAAGAAAGAAACCAGACCTATAATTTCCACCAGGACTTTGCTCATATTTTTCCATCATGTGTACTATCTTTTTAAAACAATTTTCCTGCTCTGGATTGGGCTGTATTCTCATTGTATTGCAAACTTCTTACTCCTATTGTGGATCATTGGCCAATTCTTCCTCAATCATTGCATTGTTCAAGTTAGATTGTTGAACCATCCATGAAAGCAGTTGTTCTGGCAACCCCAACTCTCCTAATGTTTTTCCAAATTCTTGCAGCTACTTTTGAAGAAGGTAAAGACCATAGTCAAGGTTAATCCTACCTGCAATTTCCTCTGCTCCTGCAGGTACTGGAACTTCCCCAGAGGCTAAGATATATAGACTATTATCACACATACAGGGCCAAAATGTTTCCCATATAGCAAGTGGGTTGCTGATAGTTGTATACTGCAGGGCCAAAGCAAATAGATGTCACAAAGCCATACTAGTCATAAACTGAGCACCCTCTCTAAAAAGGGCTACCAACTTACCATCATCCTCTAACAATCCCAATGCAATACATTCAGCTTTAAATGTTGGATACACTATACCATCAACTGTCCTCCGATTCTCAAAGCTTTTAGCTCCTCGAACAACAGTTAATAGCAGGCGGAGATAATATCTCTCACCTTGGAAGGGACTGGCAGAATACATCCTGCCTACTGCAGTCCCTTTTTGTCTCTTTTTCCATCCTACCTTGCGAATATAGACAAAGTGCTCAGGAAATTCATAGTAGAGGAATTGCCTGCCATCTTTATTCTACGCATTATAAGAAAAGATGAGTCACTGGTAGCTGTTCATCATAAATAGCAAATTCAAACAAATGTCAAACTGCTTCAGTCAATAGCGCCCATGGAGATAACGCTTGATCTCATCATGCTCAGACTCCACACTGACTGTTGCTTTATCCCCACCTTTGTAACTGTACTTGTGAATATACTTCACAGCTGGTACTGAACCACAAACCTCGGCATTAATGTGGGCATTATAGTGGAGAGACAAGTAGGGGCTGTATGGTACAACTCTACGATTGTCAATCACTGCAGTAAGAGAACCTCCTGATCCAGGAACAGGTATATCAAATGACCTGCCTGTATTCTATCTCCGGTAGTAGGGATACCTATTCTCAGGAATAGTTGTCTCTTCTGTGAATGAATGTGGATATCCGTTATGACATGTTGTCACAACAGCTGGGTTTAGGTCCTTCATCCATACGGCATTACCATTTTCCCCTACACATTGTGTATGTACCATTGTGTTCTGAATGATTCCTCTCAACTGTTGACCTATGATGTCATCTTCAGTTGGAAGTTCAGCAGAGATAAACCTGTCAATAGACTCAAGGGTAAGGAATTGAGCATCTGTTTTGAGAAACAGTAATAAATGAACATGAGGAAGTCCTCGCTTCTCGTATTTGATAGTCCATACCCAGCTACACCAAGGACCAAATACATGCTTATGCTTGATCTAAGCCAATAGATCACGTAGCTTGAGATTGAGGACTCTAGCCACGAGATCTGGGCGGTCAATAGCTGTCTGATGATGAAGAAGCTCATTTTATATCTCAGCCTATTTTGGATTAGCCGTAAATGTAATAAATAGTGAAGGCTTTCCAAAGTAGCGTACCAGTGTCATACTATCTTGATATAGCTGCTGGATGAACCGGTCTCCACCATGGTAACTTGATGGTAAGACAATTCTGCACCCAACTTCATCCATATGGTCATCCTCTCGGCGCAGAGAATCGGCTAGACCATTGTACAAATCAGTTCTAATTTTAGCCTGATTTGTTTGGAGCCAGTTCCACTTGTTCTGATCACTAGCTGCCCAGTCATCAATCACGAATGGCTAGAAGAGCCTCTGGGATCTCATAAGAGTAGCTGGCTCGCCAGTTCGGGTATCCAAGCGGAAACTGAAAAATGTTCTCTGTAAGATCCTCAGATTCTGGCGATTGCCACTCCCATTTCAAGAGTTCGAGCCCTGTGCCTCCCAGGCTCTCCATAAGAGAAGAGAAGCACATAGTACCGTGGTAAGTACGAAGCATGATTGGAATTAATGATGGAGAATCCATTATTGGGGATTTCACCATTAATTCTTTCAGCTAGTACAATATCATGAAATCCTCCTCTGCCATATTCTTCAGGCAACTTTGTTAGCTGTAGGCAAGTTCTCTCTTCTCATATCTGCCCCTGACTCCAGAATCAAACTCAATCCAGGATCAAGAATGATACGCAGGTTAGGTTCCTGCTGTGAAAGCTGTGTGAACCGCTCCCTCGCTGTAGGATACAGCTGGATGAATGGGGATACGGTTTGTACAGTACCTCGTCAGAACTCTTCGTGATCTGAGACATGTTTAATTCCGGTTGCACCATGGCCTAGTGGGTAAATGTGATGGGGTTGTCAACGCCACACGCGCGCAAGTGCACGATCATCCCTCAACAACCACCTCTCAACGATCAACCGTCAATGATCAATGATCTACGATGTATATTTTAGAGTAACAAAATAATAAATAATACTAGCTAATATCTTGTATAACCTCCCCTTGCTTCCAATACTGCAGCTACGCTATCAGGCACGGATTTCCATAACTTTTCAAAAAACTCTTCAGGAATTGTCTCCCAAACCAAAGGTAATACTTGTGCAAGTCTCTTCTTAACAGCTTCTTTTCCTCCTGTGGTATCTCCAATCCTTTGATACTCCTGGTATAGTTGCTTTTTAAGCTCAACCCATACATGCTTAATAGGATTTAAATCAGGGGAGTAAGGGGGGTGTTCCACCAATTCAATACAATTTCTCTCAAACCAATCTGTAACACTATAAGCCTTGTGAACAGGAGCCTTGTCTTGCTGAAAAAGAATATCTTCAAGTTGCATACCAAAGGAAATCATCTGATGAATAACAGGAAAAAGATGTCTTCTCAAGAGTCTAATATACCTGGTTTTAATGATAGTTTGGGTGATAGGAACCAAAGGACCTTTTCTTTTCTCCCAAAAGCATTCTCATATTATCAGTGAAATTCACTTATCCTTTTCCTTTGGATAAACACAATCTGCAAGCCACTGCTCCCCAGGTTCTCTGAAAACCCACTGCTGCTCCGGATCCTTGGATTTCTCCACACTATACTCATCACTCCAAATAACTCTCTCAAAATCCTCAGCTGTCGAATCCCTATGAGCTCTAGCCCAGGTCAACCTTTTAGCAATATGTACAGGCTTGAGCTTTGGTCTTGATTTGGCTAGCCATTTCTTGATATTGGCCTCTTTGACTATTCTATCAACTATACATTTGTTAGAAAATCATGTCCTATCACTCACGGGGCACAAGGAGTTGAACGTTACCAGTAGAGAGAGAAAAACCCGGTGCATAGCGATCCCTGAAATCAGATCTGGTCATTTTCCGATTGGCTTTGGCTCCCCAGATGATTGTGGAACGCTGTCATTGACCTAGAACACGTGGGTGACCGGGTCGAGGGAGATCATTCAGGGATTGGTGCTCACATACGCAAGGGAGGAAGCTTTTAATTATTGTCCATGGCCAGCCAATAAGTTGAGCAACAAGAGCAATATTCCGGTTGCAGTAGAAGAATCCGATATGTTTCCTTTTTCAACATTGGTCATTTCTGTCCTGGAGGTCTTAGGTCTTCACTTTTTTTTTTTGATGTATATCTGGTTTGGTTAGCGATTTGAAATTCAAATTGATTAAAATAGAGTACTCGGAAACAGTACAGGGTTATGGTATTAACGCGATAGGAGGTACGGTACAGTACGGTCGCAATCAGAATCGCGATCAACTCGGTCAGTATTTCGTGAGGTGGCAGTTGGCGCGGTTGCTTAGTAAGCCATCACGAACACTTCTGACAAGGCACTGTAGCATCTGTGTTATAGATGCTATCAATTTCGCATCCTGTTCAGCTGCCCTTGCCGATCGCATAAGTGCAGCCTGAATGGGATAATAGTGATAAATTTGTGAGTACAGCGCATTCCGGCCCGCTGGTGGGACCAGAGGACCTTGCTTGTCATAGACAGTACCATGGCTTTACAAGAGCTGAACTCCCAGGCCACGCTGTCTTGTACGATCATTAGCATTGAAGCGTATGGATGTGAATGCAAAGAGAGCATTGCAGCGACGGAGATGCTCCCGAAACAACCTTGACTGACCATCTAGACCGGTCATCAAGGTGTTCAGAGGTTCAGGCAAGGGCCTCATCCTCTGCACTATCACATCTCCATGCTTGCAGCAGCCCTCAAAGGTCCCAGCTCTAGCACGGGTTCTATGTTGGGGTCTTTCAGCCTCCCAGTGGAGTGCCTAACATCCGCTACAACATAGATTCATACGCCCCAAACTGTCTTTCATCCATTTAGAGCCGTGCTCGATGAAGGCCATAGGAACAGAATTAATATTCTGCCTTGCAGGTTGTGCTACCTGTGGTACAGCAATGATATTTACTGCCCTAGAGGCCGCTCTTACCCGGTGCCTTGCATCATTCTGCCTGGTCTGTGTAAATATACATTAGTTAGCCTTTATCTAATAGTAAGTTATACAAATTAGCTTGGGGGAGGATCTTACCCGACATTCTCTACAGGTGCAGGGTCGGGTACCTCGGGAGTCATTGTCGAATTCATGTTGTTCTCGCTCTCGCGGCCATCCACTACACCTATGACTTACCATTATTTCCTTTTTCACCGGTATATTTAATTAGTGTTGGTTTAATAAAAGAGATTCGTATCAGGAGTGCAATATACCGGGATGAAATAGGGTAGAGTAATGATTGCCTGATGTAGTAATAGTGGCGAGTTCTTAGTTGGATCTAGAAAAACAAAAGTGTATTAGAAATTACTCTAAAGGTTAAAAGGGGAGGATTGTGTGTAGGAGAAGGGGGTGAAATAGTATAAAAAATGTAGGGGAATATTGGCTAAGTAGAATATGCCAAGAGAGAATATGCCAGTGTGGGAGAGGGGTGCAGTGTGTGAGGAGTGTGGTAGGGGCGTGCAAGAGGAGGGAATATGGATAGGGAGGAAAAGTATTGGGTAGTGGAAAAAGAAGAGGAGAGGGGAGTTGTTGAGAGGAATAGAGGTGTAAAGGGTGAGATAAAGGGAGAATATAGAGGGGAGTGGGCCGCTGAGCTATCTCATACTGAGTGGGAAAGTTTCCCATATCCGCTCATCAGCTATTTGAGCCTCAGTCAATCAGATCATCAGATTCAACATCGGAGATTGACGTACAGTACAAATAAGACTCAAAAAATGAAATATGTCATAAAAAATATGACATTCGATGAACTGGTGAAAATAGCGAAAGAGAGTGAGTCAAAATATAAAGAGTCTGGCCTTATTTGTCAGTATATGCAAAAGTCTTCCTAGATTACTCCTATATTGAAAACTTGGCTGGCTTTGCTTCCCTCCTCAGTGTTTTCATATGCAGCGGTAGCCTATGGGGGCATCAAGATATTATTTGATATTGCTAGAAGAATGCATGAGGGCAGGAAAGAAGTATTTAAAATACTCAGTGAAATTTCAGATGTTATCGGGAATGCTGAAGTATCTAAAAAAATATTCAAGTCCTCTTGAACAGTTCAAAAAAAATATGCAAAGCTGTATTTGGTGATAATATATCTTTTTGAGCATTCACTCAAATGGCTTTTTAAAAGCCCTGCAAGAATATGACCCACTACTTCTTTTTTTCTTCCGCAAATTTTTATGACAATAACTAATAATGATTGTGGTTGAAATTATATAGTAAGATTTGAAGGTGCCTTGGTTCAGGGAGAAAGATACCTTAACAAGCTTAATGGGAAGTGGGAAAAAATAAGAGGGGTGGGCGCACATTTGAAACAGGAGGAAAATAGGTGTTTACACAAGATTGTGGTACAAATGAAAACTGTTATGTATTGTTTAAAAAAGAAATCAGCATATTTCAGCTTGCTATTAGCAAATGAATAAAGTGAATAATTATTTGTTTGGCAGAATATACTAATATGGTTATAAATAACAGCAAGTATTACACAGGTGAGTGAAATAGAAAATCTTAGGCTGCAAATGAGGGAGACTCATGACCACGCCCGTTATGCAAATCAGCGGGGTATGAGTCAGGTTGCAGTTTTCACTAAAGTTACGAACATGATATCGAAGCTCTCACAGGACTTGGGAATAGTCAATACTAATAATGAAGAGAGCAAGAGTCCCTTGCACATGAGGGATACATTACGGAGGGAGGTGGGCCAAAGGGGTAAGCAAATTAAATACTCAGCCCTGTATTGACCTTGAAGTTGATAAACTAATATTAACTTGGACAAAAATAGCATATTTACATGATTTTTTAGAGTCGTTTTCATCCACAGTTACGGCATTGGTTCGCGTCAGCCACATGACTTTAGATAAAGGAATTGCCTCCAACCTAGATCAACTCAACTGCGTTATAAAAACCCAGCAGGCACAGAAGTGGCTGCTTAGCGAAACTGGCATGATGTTGATAAATGACAATTGTGGAGAGGCAAAACATTCCTCCGTATCATTCCTGAAAACCTTCCTCGTGCAAAATGGGACCAGATTAGATATTCCTGTTGTGCTCTTCTTTTGTGCAAACGAGGAGGGAAGCAGTGGTGATCCTGGTACTCTCCTGAGTAGCCTCATGGCCCAATTTGATTTTTTCTATGATTGTGACCTTTTAAGTAAGCCAGAGTTACATGAACTCACTCTAATCAAACTTAGTAAATTGTTTCTGATTGTTCCGGATCTTATTGCACAATTGCCGGAAAAGCGCTTGCTCGGGATTGTTATTGATGAAATCGCATATGTTGAAACCAAGTACGAGAATGAAACTATTCTTCTCGTTAAGGAACTCCTTGACATTGCTCCAGCCACTGCCCCGGTAGTTCAGCCATTGGTTAATACATCAAATAAGAGTTACTTGGGAGCTAAGATACTGCACCAGCAAGGTGGGGAGAGAGGCGTGATTGACAGAGGCAGGGGTTGGGAAATTTTAGATGTGCTAATTCAAACGGGTACTTCAGAGCATTGGGATCGTGGAAGATTACAGCATATTGGGCCAATTGTTAAGGAGAGATATTGTAAGAGGCTTTCCGATCTGCCTAAGAGGGCATGGGGATGGGGTGATGAAGGTGACAGGAGGGATTATGGGGGGCTATCAGCCAGGGAGAATCCTGGGAGAAGGAGGCGGATGTTAGACATTACAGCAGAATAGGTAAATGGCAAGCATAACTATTTCCCATAGTGAGTCGTGAGCTAGGAGAGACAATAGGTCATAGAGATGAAAAACTTTGGGAAGAGGGTTCCATTAGGGCTAGCCGGGGATGCCATCCTCTTAACATAGTTTTTTCAATCTCCTTTCAAAAAACTTGTCGTTTCTCTTTTCCTTTTCCTTTTTTTCTTCTCTCCTTGTTTTGCTTACCCAACACTCTTGCATTTTTGAGTTCTTATCTCACTTGCTAAATATTGCTAATATTACATGTCCTTTTTAAAAATATCATACCGGTACTATTCTTGCTCAATTCTTCCCTATCACTTCAGCCTTATGTGGGACATGAGAGGCCAGGAACTCAGACCTACCTCAGTTAAGTGACAGCAGAATGGCCAAAAATGTAGATGGTTCTTGAATCTTCTAGAAAGGGCCCAGCTAAATAGTAGGGTGTTTTTAATAAAAACCACGGCTTGATTTCAAACAAACTGGTTTAGAAATTGTTGGCAAGAGGTGGGTAGTGTTTAAATATGTCCGTAGGGTTGAGCAAATATAAAATTTATATATCATTGGAACTCTTCTACGTGATTATATAAACTTGATTTACGGGAGGCTTCTTGAAACTCTCCGGACAATACATCTTACCGGTACAGGATATGTGTATTGTTAACTACCATTGCACGAGTATCAATACTTTGTGGTATTCTGCACTCACCATACTAGTCCGGTATTGCACAGTTGACCCACCACAACAGCTGCTGTTTTTCCTTCAATTAATTTAATTAATTGGCCTACAATCTCCAGTATTTTTTGCGGATATAGCAAAATAGTTCTTGCATATTTAAAGTTGTTTGGTAGTGGGGGAATACGGTATTACACTAGCCTTACGACTTTTTCTTTTCTGTTTCATCTCTCAGGAAACGGTCTGCTCCGGTAACAAACAGTGACTCATAATGGTTGTGACTTACAATAATAGTGACTCCTAACTTGAACAATAGTGACTCATAGCAATAGTGACACATAAATATTGTGACTCATAATGACAGTGACTCATATTTCTCATATATAAGATATGATTAGTAGCGTGTCTACTTCTATAGAAATAACTCTTTATGGCTTGTCTCTCTTCCTTCCTACCTAGTCGTTGATTTTTGAACATCTCTCCCCAACTTGAACCTCATTTTTACAACACTCCGGCCATCTCCCATTGTTGATAATGCATACTACTTGTACAATCTCCCCACCCTATGAGCCAAATCCTAGAATCAGTGTATGCTCTGACCTTGATATCCTCGAACTTGAAACCCATACTATGTCTCTTCAACCTCAAGATAAATCGGTATCTATTAATTAATTCTTGTGGAAAGTTAGTTTTGCTGAAGGCTTACTAATGTGGCCTCGGATCAAGACATGGCTTGTAGCAGCCACTCACGCTTTCCACTCAGCAAGGCACTTTTGAGCTTTAATCATCTGGAAGCCACCTATATACAGTACCATTTTGCATTCATGATTATAAGTGACTTGATTCCTGCATGTAGGGATTTTCATTGTTTCAAATGAACTGCTGTTCACCACCATCAAGAGTTTAAAAGATTACAACATGTGATTTAATTCTAAATATATTTTTCACTTCTGGAAAAGCTAACTGACTTTCATTATTGAGGAATTGAATGAGATAACAGCTGTCTTTCTTAAAGTCAGGAAGGAAGTTAAAATCCCTGGAGTGAAGAATGCCCAGCCTGGACTTGAAGAAGAAGAAGAAGCACAATTATGTGCAGGATTGACCTATCACGGATTTAATAAGGTTGATGGTAGAATAGCACTGTCATTGGAGGGTGTAGCTGGAAATAAAGGCCTCCCTCAAGTTTCAAACTCATCTCAGCCTCTTGTTGTGATACCTTGGTGGCCCACTAAGACTACACCAGAGGCGAAGGCTAATGTAACTTCAGCTCTATTCGCGGCTATTGGACTTTTAGGTACCGGAACCACTGGGCTTGTTAATGCTGGCAATACATGTTTTATGAATCCAGTTTTGCAGTGTATGAGTGAGATTATTCCCTTATCTAGGTACATCTTGGATGGAAGCTATAAAAGCTCAATCGGAAAGGACATTTCCTCAAGTGTTCATGGAATATTGGTGACAGCATTTGCAGAAAACTTTCAGAATATATGGAGAGGCGACTACTCTTCCTTTAAGCCAGTAAAAATAAGTGTATATTTCATAGTTCCCTATAAAGATGAGATATGAAAGCTAACTATTTACAGAATGCTCTTGGCGTATTGAAAGCCATTTATAGCAACCATCATCAGAATGGCGCTATGGACTTTCATGAATATCTTTTGTTTAAATTACATGAAGAACTCAATTCCAGTTATTCCATTGAGACACTCAGACACCAGAAGGGTCACCAGAAGAATGTGGATGCTGAAGCATCATCTATTGCAGCATGAAGAGCATATAGTAATAAAAACAGTTCAGTAATTGTGGATTTGTTTCATGGACAATTAGGTAGTACTCTCACATGTCTGGAATGTGGGAAAACATTGACTAGTTTTTCTTCTTTTAGCCATCTTTCTTTGCCATTACCCACTCGAAAAACTAAAGGCCCTTTTCCTCTACTTTGTTGTATGGAGGAGTTCCTCCGGAAGGAAATGCTGACAGATCATTGACGTTGCCCAATATGTAAAATTCATGTGGAATTGGGAAAGCAGCTAACGTATTTTACCTAGTGTTGGAACATGTCATAGTTATGGGACTCTTTTACAATATAACAACATGATATCTAAAATACTTATATCTCCATCAACATAGGCTTAATAGATTTAGAAATTGTAGGCAATAAGGACAAACTACTTGGCTATTGGGTAGCAAAAGTTGAATTAAATTCATGTCATTGTCAATGATTGAGTTCTTGATGAATACTAAGTATGAAAAAATAGATAGCAGTAGATTAAATGAGGTTGGAGAATTGAAAATCGCATATTCTGGTGGGCAATTTAAGGCAGCTGAAATCTATAGGTCTGGAGAATAATGCTCTCGATTTGGAAAGAAAAAGCTCTTGCATTTATCCCAAGTCGTGAATTTGAAATTTTGAAGTCAAATCTGTTTTTCATAACTGTCTTTTTTTCTACAATCACTATACAAAGAAAATCAACACAATAAGTTTAAAAAAGCTCATTTCCAATAGCACAACGCAAAAAACCTCTCTAATATAGAGGGTACGAAATTAGACTCTGGGCTCAGATGGGAAAGATTCTGGTATTGTAAGGTTGAATGACATGGATGAGGTAAGCGATTATGAGGTGGTTGCTGAGGTATATTACACTGTATTAATAAGTACTATACTTTAAACTAACGACTTGGGTCCTGTAAAATTCCAATCAACTTACAACTACTTCCCAATTAAAGCTCAGACCTCAGTGTGCCTGTACTAGGAAACCAAATAATTTTACCATTTTTGCTCCAGATTTGGCACCTGAATAGCTAAACATGTTTGAAATTCATTGTTTTTATACTAAATGTATGATAGTTTCAGTACTGGTAGTCTAGTGAACCTGTAATTTGACAGGTGAATTCAAGGCCCTATGGGCATTCTAAATACAAAATCTGATGTGATTCTGTGTACTTTGTATTGCTCTGCTAGCGTTTTTGTATGTTATATTTCTGATTTAAAAAGTGTCCCATAACTATGACATGTCCCAACACTAGGTAAAATACGTTAACTATTTGCCAACTTCCGCCCATTCCGATAACACAGCTCAAACCTCTCACTAGCCAAAATGGTCTGCTAGTTAAATTAAGCAAGAAGGTTGACATTCCTCCCAAGTGAGACCTAACCACTTATGTCCATACACCCCATGTACCAACATCCGAGTCTGAGAGAAGCTATAACGACCCAATAGATTGGTAGCTACAGTGGACTAGACTCAAGCCCATATGGTATACCAAGAGGTAATCAGAGTGAGGATAGACCAGTATACTTAGTATACTAGCTGTAGACATGAGTAGGCTTCGTTACGGGGCCCCGTTTCCGAGGAGCGGGGACAAAGTAACATAGGTTATTCTGATTAACTGGTCGAAAAAATCATCCAAATCGGACAAGAACTGACTGAGATAGAGCTCCTTGAAGTTAGACATCTTCACAGAGCTCTATCTCACTCAGTGTTAGTCCGATTTGGACGATTCTTTTTTTAATATGCAGTTAATAACCTGCTCTTGGCGCCCCGTTTGTCAGAAATGGGGCCCCGTAACGAACACTAGACATGAGTTGGTACAAGTGTCTACAAAGTGACTTGGAGACATAGGGTTAGACAGGGTAACCTAGGTAGGCCAAAGTTACCATGAGAGGCAGGGTCACCTTTGGAGAGCATGTTCGCGTAAAGTTAAGAAAACATAATAAACATTGCACGGATCTCAAGGGCAACATTACATGTAATCGCGCGGACTCCCGAAGGGAATGAAGGCATAACAGGCTGCAGTTACCCTACCTTGGGAACACGATTACCCTACCTTAGGTCCCCCAGTTGCCCGACCTTTACCAACAAAGTTGTCTGCGGACTTAGGGGAAAGTTATCCCACTAGAGTGGGGCACTTAGATGTTCATAGGGCCGCTTCGTATGGCACGAAATGGGCTACTGACGGAGCAGGAGCGTTCTGAACCTCTTGGAACTTTCAGGGGATATTCCTAATACCCTCCTGCGGCCCCAGCGTTGGTATGGCCCGAGAGCACGGTACAGCTGTGTAGTTGTGTGCTTCCTAGTAAAGTGAGATCCATAGGAACGCTTCCACAACACTGTATGAGTTGTGGCTGTCCAACCGACCAGAAGCTGTTCGCAGGATATATAAGGGGTGTGAGAGTGACCGCCTCCTGGGGCCCTACCTGGATAACACCTGGGAACCACGTACGGGCATACTTTGACCTCCGGGTAGTAGTATGGTTAACAGTAGAGGGCTTTGGGCTGACCGGGGAAGCTGCAAGGCTTCCAGGACAACCACTCCAATGCCAGTCCCAGGCTACCCCGTGAACTGTAGCATTACCATGGGTTATTAGTGGACTCTAGAGGTGTGAGTCTTGTCATGATTTAAGACGGTCCCATATGGTTGACTGTGGGTAGTGCCCATGCAGTCAAGCAACAGGAGATTTCTTATCCAGGGAGCATGCAGTCCAGTTTACAAGCTTAGTATAGGCAAGTAGATTTGCCTATGGACTGTATAGCTTGTATAGACGAAACCACCGCTGGGCCAGTGAGTCCCAATGGATATTATCTCTACGGTGGGTATGTAGGTCGGCCACTGACATACTACCGATAGGAAAAGGTTTTCACTCATACAGATGTAGTAGGAGATTCATCACCTGGAGCACTTCCTATTTGTGGAGATAGTTAATATCCGAGTGGTTCAACTGCCTCCGAGTCTTAGCTCACTCTAGGCAGGTGAGTTGGACAGCCCTGAGCTGAGCAGGGTGCTCGTGAAAGGTCAGAATGGTTGACGGGTGTCCTCTGGCTTTACATTATTCTACTTAACTAAAGCGACTCGGAGAGACACCCTATTCTGATAACCAACGATCCTCGAGAGAACTTATTAAGTGAAGCTTTCAGGCTTAACAATATTAAGTTTTACCGCTTGATTCGACTTTGAATCATCTTTATCCTTATTTTGATCCTTACTTCTACTTTGAGTCTTCGGTGCGGTCGCAATCTTAGGATCTATCTTCCTACAGAGTGCCCCCGTTACAGAAGCTAACTCTTTATCTATGATTTATATGGTATTTGTGACCACCAGGGCGATTGGAGGAGTGGGCACTATACCCTTCTGTTCACAGCTTCTACAGGGCAGGTTGGAATAGATTTAATGATAGGGAAGTAGCTCAGTTAGCTGAGCTTGAGACCCAGAATGCAATATTGGTAAGACAAATTCATAACTCTTGCTTGATTTGATCTTTGTTGACTTTAGCCAGTCTGCGAACGGATACCTCATTTTTTGGGTTCGTTGAAGTCAGATATGAAGGAACTCTGTTCCTATGTAGTAGTAGTTGTATAGGTTCTCGTGTTTTCCTTTTTTCTTCTGGGCTGGTTCTGTTGCTTTCTCTTGCTTTTCCCTTATTTTCATTGCAAATTTGCTTTGGCTAATTTGGCTTCGGTCTATTTTACACAAATTTCAAAGCACAAGCACAAAGTTACTTTTTATATCTGATTGCTCAGGATTGTACCCTATAGCTAAATGTTTGCAGCCAATACAGAAGTTTGCCCTTATTACCCTAGCGGGAATAGCTTGCATAATTATGCGCAAGGTATATGCCACCATAGGGGAGAGCATATATCCGAACCCAAGCTTCCTGAGTAGGGACTTCCGGGTGACATCTGGGAGACTACTCAGGAACCTCAAAGAGTTCACGTTTCAAGATATAGCTAACTGATTGGAACGATGATTAGAGAATCAGTTCTCTACTCTTACTAATGCATATGCATTATGCATTGATAGATGAGAATCGGACTTGATCACTCCATACTCATGATACTATTGGTATGTAGGCATTTAGACTGCATATTCCATTATAGTCTATCAGGACGAAGAGATCGAAGACTGGCTACTGGTGGAGTGGGGACACCCTCAGAAGACATAGCAGTCGGGAGATTCTCAGAGTCAAGCTGGGCAAGATTCAGGGTCAAACAGTGTTCGCACTTTGTTCTGACGAACTGAATTCTCAGAAAGATACTTCTTTACTAGAGAAGTCAAAGCAGCGTGAACATTAGTATAAATAGTAGGGCTCTCCCCGATGGTTGAGAACATCATCAAGCAACGGAGAAGAGACCTTAACAATATTATAAGTTATTACCATATTCTGGTATTACTTTATCGAACAAATTCTTCTTAATGCCTTCCTGACCTATAATCCGTTGTCTCGAATATCATCGGCCTAGATAACTCGGAATCCTACCGTGTTAGCTACCCCGTAACAGCCCTATGGATAGGACAGAGACAGTAGTACATGTGAGTGACTTAGAAATGCTTTTGACCTTATCCAATATGGCAAGAGTAGGGAAGGGCGCGATCATGATCGGATTGAGGGACTTAATGATCGAATGCTCAAGGAAACTGGGGAACTCTGATTGAGTAATCGATCATGGCCACTGCTCGAGAATCATCTATTATAGTCCATTATCATTGACTATACTTGAATATGATCGATTTTGTGCCCATCTAGGATTAAATATTTATTCAATATTGATTCTGAGTATTCACACCTGTGTTATAACAAGAACAGAAGATCTCTACCCTATCGTCCACCTAATGTATCATGGTAATTTGTGGCTGATCTATAGTGTCGAGAAGCCCGGATAGGTGTTGTCTCCTTACTTAGAATTGAATAAATTTATTGAACGTGGTTGGTGGTATTGACTAGCTGCCATAGACTTGAAATCATGTGTGTGGTGACCTTATAATAAAGTCAGCTGTCAGATGATAGTCTGTTGAAGAGCTAACAGGGGAAAGTCTGGCCGAAACAATTGGTATCTAGTGTGCGAGTAGACTCCCTTTATATAAGTTGATCGCCTCACCTAATCGCTAAGATTAGTAGCGTGATCGGCCATGAACCAAGATGCTCGAGTATAAGTTGCTCCATGATTATCCGATCGAAAGACCCCTATGATTGATGTGATCGAAGAGACAATTCATTGAGCAAACTCGATCACGATCTGATTATGCCCATCACTAGGCCGGAGTGACAATGGTTGCCTGAGTTGTGGTGGGTTTAATGGAGATATTGACGGTAATTTTGAATCTATAATACTACTTAGGGGAACATCTCAAAAGCAATATATGATCTGTAGTTTCCATCAGTGTTCCAAACAGTCCTGGGGCACTGCCAAGAACCCTGAACTGGACGTGGCAGCAATCTTTAGTCCGCCGGCGGCGGCCAAAGTGTAGGACAGGCGGGGCGATAGGCGCTACAAGGGTAAGAGATGTTAGTTAAGCGCAGGTGGTCAGACAGTAGGGGACAGCAGGGGATTGTTGGGGATGGCGGGGAGTGTTGTAAAATTCATTGATTGAAGAAAAGTAAACCTCCTGCTGACCGGCACCTGCCAGAAAGGAGCACTGATATTAGTAATCTAATACCGTAAGAACTCAAATAGAAGAAACATGTGTTATGACGTTGGAATTTCCTTTCTGAGCTACGCGAGGGGAAAACACCGTAAACTCAGCCCCCAGTGGAGACAAAATAAAAGGAATATACGATGCGTCTTACAAGGAGAGGCAACTCCAACATCCTGGCACATGTTTCTTCTATTCGAGTTCTTACGGTACCTGGACTTAGCAGTCACACCGGACAGCCTGTCCTATACCCTAGAGAATGCATCTCTAACATGACGCACCAGTGACATGCGATCTCGGTATTCATATATAAAATGAATCCTATATGGCTATCTACCGCAACTGGATCTTGAGAAGCTACATTTTCTAACAGGGGTGTTGGAATTAGGCTTTCGGATATGCACTGTCCACGCATTAGAGTACGACAAAGCCGGTCATTCGCCCTTGGTTCCACTTTTCTACTTTCCAAGTTAGACTTACGCATTTGAATTTTTCCTTCATGTTACAGCCCGATCAGTCGACTGGTTATGCAATTCTGTTCTCATTTGTTTTCTCTTGTCTTCCATATTGTTTCCTTATTTCCTTTCCTACTCAGGATATATGTTGCTGCTGTACTGTATAAATAGTAGGCCTTCCTGGCCCTCTGAGATTGAATGAAGTTCCTTAGTATCTCTGGCGCATACATGTTTCCTGTATACAGCTTGACAATTGAACCGTTTTTTCAATAAGGGGTGTTGGAAAATGTAGCTTCTCAGGATCGAATTACTTGTGGTTGACCGCGTCAGATGCTACTTGTATATGAATGACGAGATGGAAGTGTCACTAGTGAGTGATGTGAGGAGAATGGTCTATATGGTATAGGACACAGTGTCCGGTGTGACTGCTAAGTCCATTGTGTATATTAGTAGCTCTTTCCTGCATGAGATGGTCAAAGGGAAAGTAGTGGTGTGCTTCCCTTCTTCAGCAACAAGACCGTGCACCCTAGTCCATGGTATAAGGGAATGTCTCAATCGTTTTCATGGTATACTGAACGTTTACCCTTTTCTCGCCCCTAGTGGATGCTATTGCGCAATCAAGTTCTGAAAAAAGGGAGCCGTGGGCCCCTTTAGCAACCTTTCGGAAAACCACAATAGCTGCGGTCGACCTTCAAAGGATAAACAGACAACCCTTTTTTTCCCTCCCCCCTCCGGCTTGCCTCCTTACTCCCATCCAATCTTCCTTGCGGCAACACCAACAGTTTAGGTTCAAGTTCAATCAGGTTTGCCCTCATCAATTAAAGTTTGTGATTCAAACTAATGTGAAAATAGTACACAGAATAGCTTCTTTACCCAGGATGGATGGCAAATGGTGGGAATATTTGTCCGAAAATGGGTTAATCGATTGTTCAGAACTACGTCAGACTCCGAAGCCATTCCCCCTAAGTGGGCAACGTTTACGGGAATATCGAAAGTCAATGGAGAAGCTAGTAGACAACTTTAAAACAGAGGTTATATCAGGCTTTGATATGAATGCTGTCTGTCGTGATTCAGTTAAACGGCAGCCAGCTGAAAGCAAACAAAACGCGTATGAGGAACGCAATGAGCCAACGTTACGCGTTATAGACAGTGCAAATACTATCATTCGCGATGGTACCACTACAAGGTAAGTTGACCCAACCAATCTCATAGTCCGTCAGGTGCTGCGCCCAAGAGATCTCGTTAAGGAAATGACGGGATCTGGAAAGTATTCTTCCTTAATCAGTGTTCTCAACGGGGCGTGGATAGGATTTATTGGGCGGTCCCTGGCCGCCCCGATTGTTGTCCGCAGTCACCGACAGCCCCCCGCAGTCCTCTGCCGTCACCCACAATCCCCGGCCGCCCTATGTACTCGGGTACCAGGATTAGTCCGTGAACGCTGCTGTATTGGTCAAGTTGTCATAAATACCCCCCCCTAGCGAATGGGAGTCGCAGAGCGTTCACGGAATTTCTTCTCTTTCCCAAGTTAAAGGCTTAGCTGCGTACAAACTACGGAAGTGTTCACGGATTAACCCCGGCACCCAAGTGCGAGTGCTCGCGGTGTCAAGGTGTTTTTAGGGAAGACTGCCGCTGCGTACCACCAAAACTTGAGCTTTTTGCTTGGGTTTCGGCCGTATTCGGTAGCAGCCCTTTTAAAAAACGCTTCGACACCGCGAGTACTCGAGTACATTGCGCCGTCCCGTCCCGTCCTAGGCCCCTGATAGTCCCCCCTGCCGGACCCTTCGGGTTCCCTGAACGGCTGAGAAGACTGCCCTTAAGTGGAAATGAATTGCGGTCGCACCTTGCTGCCCAGTGCCTCACTCTACCGGATCCCCTGCTGTCCCGGATGAAATTCTCCAGATCCCTAAACTTTTTGCACCAAAACCTAACTTGCTGTCACGGATAACTTGCTGTCGCGGACAAATTCCTTGGACTTTGGCCATCCGGGAGAGCGGGGTGCGACCGTACTATGGTTTCTGACAGACATATTCCACCAATTTCTTGAGCGCACCTACGGACTAAGGGATCAAATAAAATAGTTCGGGTACTGACTTTCTAATAGTGTCGACGGCCTTGGGGAAATCCTCGCAGTTAAGCTGGGAACCACTGGAAAACCCGGACTCGAAAGACCTATTTTGCCGGACGAGCTGCGAAACAGCGTTGAGCAAGGCCTTTTTCGCTACTTGGCCAGTAACCCTGTCTGTCGCGGCGACGATACGCGGCATAAAGATAGGACGAGCGGGGCTGATCGTGCTGGTGGCCCATCTGTTCCTGCTCCTAACGGGGCAGGGGGTACATGTCATCACTTACACTTCTATACCGCGGCACAAAATGATGCGAAAATATCGGACATCAAGTTGGCTCAAGGTCCTCGAGCAACCTGGAATGCCACCCGCGACACGGGCGAAGCACTGTATAAATTCCTTGATATCATCAGACCGTTGACAGGCCTTGTGGAATCTATGTTTCAGGTCGTGGTCCCCGAGATTTGGGATATATACAACAAAGTCTATGGCGTGCTACCAGTCTCTGACACCCTTTCTAAAGTGAAAAGGTCTTTTGGTATTTGGGCATCTAGATCGATTGTGCTAAATGCCCAAACCAATCTCCATGTTGATCTGATGGACGTTTGTCGTGGCTTTTGTGCAATCGTGCCATTAGGTAACTTTAATGGTGGGAATGTTTGTCTTCCTACTTTAGGTATCTCCATACCTCTCGCTGCTGGTAAGTTTGTTTAAATATTAATAATAGAGTGACGGCCCCCGCTCAGGAATGAAAGTCAGAAGTTGGAAGTTGAAACTCTTGACTCATATTTGAGAGGGAAGAAAATTCCTTCACAGCAAGAAGCTTGTATCATTGCGTATTCCTTGCCTTTCTCAGGCGTTACCTCGGGCATAGCTGCCAAGGGCTAGGACTTCTGACTTCTAAATTTGACTTATGCACGGGGCGCCGTCACTCTATTGTCCTTATTATCTTTTATAGCGTTTAACATTTTATTTATTTATTAAATTAGGTGAAATCTTATACCTCCGCTATACATCTTATTCCACATTATATTGGACACTGGGAGGGCTTTCGGTTTAGTCTGGTGCACTTTACTCATCAAGTTGTTTTTGACTATGCGCAGGAGAAAGGTGGATTGGACTGTTTGTTTCCGATTGAGGATATGCCACAATGGTATAGAGCTCGTGATACCGGTACTGTCAACTTTTCAAACTAAACCTGTCCTGGGTTCGCATATTAATCTCCGCTAACAATCTGGTAAAAAAATTGCCGTCATAGGGTATCGTACAGGAGATAAACCGTGATCGCAATTCACAAGAAGAGGAGGAAAAAACACCCTTATAAAACCAATGTCGCAGGATGAAGCAGGGAAGAGCAATAACACCGCGCGGGGGATAATTAGCTACGAAAGTCCTGTATTCCTTTTATTTATTTATTAAGCCAAACTCTAGAAACTGGCAATATCAATCTATCAATACATCTCCGCACTAGTGTCGGTATTATCACACGACAATCCGTCCATCGATCAATCAACCAACCTAAGCTTTAGCGCCGCTCATGCCTAAGTCCGACACCCCAGTAGGGCGGTATCCGGCGACATTTGGTAGGTGTCAGGATTGATGCCATACCGGTCCTGCAGTATCCTCACGATCCCCGGATGCCTACGCCCAGAGGCCCAGGAGATCGGTGTTAGGCCGTCATTGTCAGCTGTGTTGGGGTTGACATCTTTCCGTTCGAGTAGTATCCTCACTATCGCTTCATGCCCACACCCGGCAGCCCAAGATAGCGGTGTTCGACCATATTTGTCGGGAGTATCAGGGTTGACGCCATCTCGCTCCAGCAGCATCCTGACAACTCCCTCATGCCCGCTCCGCACAGCCCAGGAGAGAGGCGTTATACAATCATTGTCAGCTGTAGTAGGGTTAACATCGTTCCGTTCCAGTAGTATCTTCACAGCCGCTTCATTCGCACACCGGGCAGCCCAGGAGAGCGGGGTTCGGCCTTCGTCATCAGCTCTGTCAGGATTGAGGTCATTCCTTTCTAGGAGCATTCTCATGATCCCTTGGCACCCACACATAGCAGCCGAGGAGATGGGTGTTAGACCATCCTGGTCAGCGGTGTTGGGGTCAACGTCGTTCCGTTCTAGTAGCATCCTCACGATCCCCTCTCGGCTACGCAGCACAGCCCACGTGAGTGCTGTTTGGCCATATCTGTCGGCTATGTCTGGGTTGACGCCTTTCCGCTCCAGTAGCATCCCTACCACCCTCTCATCCCCTTCATACACAGCCAGCCAGAGCGGCGTTCGGCCATTGTGGTCGGCTGTGTTCGGGTTGACGTCGTTCCGTTCTAGAAGCATCCTCACGATCCCCTCTTGCCTATGCAGCACAGCCCACTTGAGTGCTGTTCGGCCACATCTGTCAACTATGTTAGGATTGACGTCATTCCGCTCCAGTAGCATCCTCACAGTCCCCTCCTGCCTATGCCGTATAGCCCACGAGAGTGTTGTTTGGCCATCCTCGTTAATTGCGTTGGGATTAACGTCGTTACGTTCCAGCAGTAGCCCCACGATACCCTCATGCCCTTTGCACGCAGCTCGCCAGAGCGGCGTCTTACCATACCTGTCAAATGGGTCGGGATTGACGTGGTTCCGTTCCAGCAGTATCCTCACGACCCCCTGGTGCCCGCGCTCAGCAGCCCAGGAGAGCGGCGTTCGGCCATCTTCATCGGCTGTGTTAGGATTGACGTCGTTTCGTTCCAGCAGCATTCTCACGATCCCCTGGCGCCCGCGCTCAGCAGCCCAGGAGAGCGGCGTTCGGCCATCTTCATCGGCTGTGTTAGGATTGACGTCGTTTCGTTCCAGCAGCATTCTCACGATCCCCTGGCGCCCGCGCTCAGCAGCCCAGGAGAGCGGCGTTCGGCCATCTTCATCGGCTGTGTTAGGATTGACGTCGTTTCGTTCCAGCAGCATTCTCACGATCCCCTGGTGCCCGCGCCCAGCAGCCCAGGAGAGCGGCGTTCGGCCATCTTTGCCAGCTCTGTTCGAGTTGGCGTTGTTCCTTCTCAGCAGTAATCTCACGATCACCTCATGCCCCCACCGGGCAGCCCAGGACAGTGGTGTTGAGCCGTTCATGTCGACAAGATCTGGACTGCCATCGTTTTCGTCTAGTAGTGTCATCATAACCTCATGTGGGCCCCACACAGCCCAGGAGAGCGGTGACCAGCCAGCCATGGTGTTAGCGTTCAGATTGGTATCGCTTTGCGTCTCCTATCTCTGCGACCCAGCATGCGGCCTCCTTTGGGTCCTAGTGACTGCTGTGTAATCTAGGGAATTAGTCACAGCCTATCCTATCAACCATCCCAATCAAACAACTGCTATCTTGACTTACCGCACTGCTACGAGGGAACAGTATAGGGCGTTGAGAGAGGGGAAATTCTAGGTAAGCTTCACTTACTGGCAGCGACCGGCAGGAAAGTTAGCTAATTGAGGCCTTGATACCGGATTAGATTTGCTTTTTGTAGAAGGTCCACTATGAGGACGTATTTTTCCAAGTTCCTAAGGTTTACCCAGCAGAAAGAACAAGGGGAATGAAAGAAGAAAAGGCAATCAATCAAGGTTCTGCTCCTGCTCGCGTTGGTTTTCCTCTTAGTTGTCTGCTCTAGTCTCGCTCGGTCTCAGATGCTGGGAAACTGTCCTTTTATACTTCTCTGAAGGCCATTTTCCCATAAACACTCCCGAAGACAGTCACATCGTCTAAGCCAATAAAATACCAAGTATCACATCACTATGATACACAAGCAATCGTAGCGACAAATTCCACACCCTTCACTACCCAGCCCCACAAAGCCCGAATATTGTGGTAATGTGATAGCTGGGAAACAAAAGGTGTCAGAACTATATTATAAGGATAAGCCGTCAGCATTCTGTTATTGGCGACTCCGGAAAGGTAGCCAGTTCACGAGTTCCTACCCCGCCCAATTTACTTGCTCTTGACATCACCTCAGGGACGCAGATTGAGTCCCTAACTGGAAGGGGCAAAGTTCATAGCTGAATATGCCAGTGGGAGGGCTGGTTGTGGGAAATTGCCTTTTGCTATGATCTTCTCCTTTTTCAGTCATGGTTAAAAATATAATATGGGCTTGTTGTGTAATAGTGAGCCAAGCAAAAAACCCTGAATGGTAGACAACTCACGAAATTATAGCTACGGCTTTTTTGAAATCCATAAGGTTTATCAGGAGTTAGAACAGATTGGTGTACAGCTATCTCCCCAATTAGCCTGTCGGCCCCGTAGACCAATTTGAGACGATAACATCTATTCTGAGAAAGCTGTCTGTGGTGGGAGTGTCATATTTTTATTTTACTCCCAAGGCAAAAAGGTAGATTGTTGAAAATTAAATATACGATAGAGAAAAAATAATTGAAAAATTCCAGCATTGCAAATGATTTTGGAATTGATTACAATGACATGAAAAAAACTACTTTAGCGGAAAAACAGACAAGCACAAACACCAGTCACCCTCATCATGGTGACAGTCCCACTCACCTGTCTCTCGACCTTACTCCAGACCATAGTCATCATCGTTACCAACATCCACCACCACTAATGAACAAACAGCCTCCAGTGACCTCACCCTCCTTACCACACGAGCCTCCCGTCCACTCCTCCACCTTTGATCCATAAGGCTTGAACTGAATGCACCCTTCCAATACGGCACACGGATCCTTGTGCCCCCTCCGTGAGCCGGAGTATACAAAACAGCCCAGTCGGTACTCTCCTCCAACCCCCCACCCCCTCCACCACTGCCATCCCCACCACCGGCACCATCATCCCTACGACTGTCTTTCCCACCACCGCCATTCCCACCACTGTTATCCCCACCACCGTCGTCCTCACTACTCTCATCTCCACTACTGCCCCCCCCACCACAGTTCTGAAGTACTCTAGCCACATAGCGGGACCTTCCAGGGGCCATCAGTAATAGCTTTAAAAGTGCATGAGCACCTTTTGCAATTTCATGAAGCCTCTGAACGACGAAACCCATATCCTTCTTATAGGCCTCATTCTCGAACCAGATAATCCCATCAACGAGTACAAAGACAGAGGCTTCATGTGGTAATTGCATCACAAGGCTTTCAAAAAGAGTGCACAGCTGCCCTGTCGGTAACAATGTAGTTATGTCAAGCTCTCGGGTGTTGGTAAGATTGAAATCATAGTACCCTAGAAGTTGGGCGGTAAGGCTGCACATCAGACGCGCTGGGTTCCCATGGGGAATGGTTTCCTGGCCGCAGAAAAAAAACAAAACCGGAACCTTCAATGTCCGCAGATCTTGAGCTAGTTCAGCTGTTTTAAACGAAAGTGGCGACATCCTCAACTCAGGTCCATTCCCATTCACTAAAAGTGTATAGGGAATGTTATTTGTACGCCATGCTCGCATGGGGTCCGATTTCATGATCCAGTCGGTGCGGGCGACTTCAGAAGAGGAATCTTTACAGCCTCAGTTGAACGCTGCAGTTGCTGTGGCTTTGAGGGTGGCTTCTGACAAGTCAAGTAGTCTGACCAAGTCCGTTGTATAAGCTATTTCTCCCATATTATTAGCATTAGGTTGAGTAGTCCTATAAAAGAAGAATATTGCAAACCTCGTGGTTGGGCAATATGTTGGATTGTATTGCCTCCAATCGTCCCCCAGCGTACTTTCTTGGGATCTGGATCTGCGTTCATAGAGGCTTTTGAAAGCCGTTCCACCATCTCGTGAACCTTACTCAACATTTGGAGGTTGATTTGTGCCGTATAATTGGAATTAAGTGTATTCCGGAGAATCTGGTAGTTTGTTTCTTCGTGGTTTCGCAGAATAACATGTTGGGTTTCACTTGCTATTCAAGTTGTCAGGCTTTTTGTTAGTAAAGCATATTATCTTTTGGGTACTGTGCATTCCTATTAGGGTACAAACCATCTTTTATGTCTCTGATAATTTGGTGCAGGTATGGATTTGCGTCCTCTTGGAGATGGGTTGCAATCTCTTTCATTTTTTTGACTCTTCCATCGAAGTCCCCGAAGTAGCCTTTTCCTTTCACTACGGCCTTGAACATTTTCCCTATTGAACCAATCTTAAATTTAGTTATGATTCCTCTATAATAATAAGAATTAAAAAATCTGAGTGAACATACTGGCAGGAGCCTTGAGAAGCCAATCCAATACGTAGTCACAAATGCTGAGGATAGCGACATATAACTCTTCGCTGCGGATTTGAAGTGGGCCAAATGACTGGACAGGATAAAGTCCAGTATAGTAAAATGCCTTCCCTACGGTGTCAGGTATGAGCGCAATTACCTCCATCACCCTCTCCCGAACCTCTTGGAATCTGCCTGCTGCTTCTCGTAGGATCTTGATCCCACCATAAACTACTTCGGAGTACGGGAATGCCTTAGGCATCCTTTGCAACCATGAGTCAAACTTCTTAACATGTGCTGAAAATTTGCGCAAGTTCTCCCGTATAGTCGGAACATTTTTGTAAGTTCTCAATGTATCGTTGACCAGTTCCATAACCTCCTCCGAGCTGCTAGTCCCGGCCAGTCTGCTGGGCTTACTTTTCGGTGGTAGGGTATTGAGGTATTCCTCAAGGGCTTTTTGGAATTTGACTTTTTGATCTTCTATGGTCATTGTTCTGAATGATGTACCATACGTATGTTAGTATACTAGTAATTTTGTTGCGGATGAAAATTTGTAGGAAGCAATACGATTTTACTGACGCCTGATGGATATGTTCCTTCAGGTTCTGATGGCATTCTTGGCGTCGCTTTTCTAGAAGTAAATCGATGGTATCATTATATGTTATTCCTGTTTGCAGGTCTGCCGTGACTGGTTCGCATAGGAATGGATCAACATGTTTTGGGTCCTCAATAGCACCGGTGGTTTTTATCGACATTTTGTATATCCAGACTAGTCGGTAACAATTATTTCTTATAGAAATTAATAAACATTAGCCATAACCTCATTTTAGAAACATTATTAGATTGGGTGCTTAGAAATATGCTCAACTACTAACCTGCTTTTCTTGTGTTTGCGGTGGGTTTGAGAGCAGAGCCAGTAGGCAGAGATGGCAGTGGAGCTGAGTGAGATAGGAAGAGGTGAGATGGCGGAGGAGAAGGTGATGAAGGTGGTCTAGTCGTATGCTGGAACAACTGCTACAATACAAGCCCAGCAGTCAGGCTGCTGTGAGGCTGGCGTTGTAAGAAGTACCAAAACCAAGTTGATAGAACAACTGAACTGTGTTGACTATTTGATGTGTAGAATGATGATGTTGATATGGAGGAAAGAGAATGCAGCTGAGACTAAATACAGTTTGTGGTAGCCTCTTGCACAGTGGGCTCTCTATTACACAAACACCAGAAACACCAGTCACTCTTGACCTTATTACAGTTTTACTCATATGGCAAATAGTATGCCCTAATATAACATCCCACAATAGAGTTACTTTACCAGGGGGAAGGTAAACAGCATAATAATATTAGAATATTATGTCAGGGTTCTGTAAGTCTATACCATTGACCAAATAATTCCCAAATTGGAACTCCTTAGTACTGAAAAAGTATATAATATTATTAGCTCAATTTCCTGAAACCTTATAGTTGTTTTTAATATGTTTGGTCACTTCAAAATTACTATAGAAGAGATAAACTTGTTATGGCTGTCTAACTTTGTGTTCTAAAAGATCTGCATTCATTTGCAAATTATGCTGTGAACTTGAACAGCATACATGTCGGCAAAGATACTATCATACAAAGTTAGCGGAATTACAGGAAGAATTGCCTTTTAGGTTAGCTCAAAATTAAACAAAATTGAAATTTTTTTCCCATACTGGCCAAACTTACCTTAGCCTCTCAGAGTTAATTGAATATAAGGGAACAATTTCAGTTCCTCCTTCTTCTGAAACAGTTTGCTATTAACATTAGATAAGATTTTAAAAATAAAATTCTTATTGTATGATAGCAAGAAGAAAAATGCTTCACACCAGAATCTTATACTTTATTTTTCTTATAATATTTTATTTTATCTACTAGTACTCTGCTTTCTTTTCCCTCTAATCTTTCTATGACTGGCATATAATTAACTGTCTCCTAAAATCAGGGGGATTTTATATATACTATAGCTCTACTTATTTGATTTCTCTACTCTATTCAGTATAACGACCTTATAGATAGTAGTTAGCTACAGTAGACTAGACTTAAGCCCATATGGTATACCAAAAAGTAACCAGATTGAGGCTAGACCAGTATACTTAGTATAATACCGGTAGGCATGAGTTAGTACAACATTAGCAAAAATAATACCTTGCATTCTGTGCATTCTGTGCGCCTGATGTACCTGACCCTAGAACGCAAATCGTGAATCAGGACGCAACCACCCTACCACACAACACGTCTGACGCAACCTGACAGACTTCCTAATCCTCAGGACACACCAGACGCAGCACCTAATACTCAGGATGCTACCTGATGCACCACCTAATACTCAGCATGCTACGAGATACACCACCAAATACTCAGGATTCTACCTGACGCCAGACCACATCTTCCTGAGAGAAGCGAAAAGTCCCCCCTTTACATTTTTCTAACCTAGGTCACAATAGATTTCATATCGCCAAACTGTTAAATTTACTACTAGTAGTCTTCTATTGTGTGAATATACAGGCCAATTCACAGAGAAACACTAAGTCATAAGAAGCCTTCTGAGTCTGACACCTTCATTCTCTACCAGGACCCTGTAGCTCAATGGGGAATTGGCACCTCAGGACGTATTCTATACCACAGTGTAGCTGGCGTCAAGCCCAACAATTCCCCGCAATCAGATCCAGAATCGGACAACCTGTTGTGGAGGAATCAGCCATCGAGTTCAAGCACCTGGAGAAAGACCACTCTCAAAAGAGTTGGCAGATTCATGTGCTTTGATGTGACAGAGACGTACCTTATACCACCACGTAGCTGGCATCAGGCCCAACAACGTCCCGCAATCGGATCCAGAATCGGACAACCTGTTGTGGAGGAATCAGCCATCGAGCTCTGGGATTGGCAGCACACTATTCAGTACATTCACTTCATGAATACAGGTCCCAGGGGGAACTACCTTATACCATTGTGAAGCCTGTGCCATGGCCAACAACCGCCCACAAAGAGCATCAGAATCTGTCAAGCGGTTGTAGAGTAATCTGCAGTCGAGTAAAATATCACGAGTTTGATACCTAATACACCCTCCACAGAAGACAGCGAATTCGTGGGTCTTGATGCGACAGAGACGTACCTTATACCATTGCGTAGCTGGTGTCAAGCCCAACGACCACCTGCAACCAGATCCACGATCGGAGAAGTGGTTGTGGAGGAATCTGCCATTGAGCTCTGGGATCGCCACAGTACCTATAAAGACAACCGCCACAATGGTCAGCCATTTCATGAGTTTTAATGCCATAGAGACATCCCTTATACCGCTGCATAGCTGGCATCGAGCCCAACGGTCTCCCGCAATTGAATCCAGGATTGGAGAGGCGGTTCAAGTTGTAGAGGAATCTGCCATCAAGTTCTGGGATCGCCAGCATCCCTCGCATTCAGCTCTGTAACTTCATTAATAATAGCCCTCTGCAGATAAGGCTTACACCACTGGATAGCTGGCATCGTGCCCAGGAACCTCCATGTGTCGGATTCAGGATCGATTGTATAGCTGTGGTAGAGTGTTGCAGCTGTGGCCCCAGAGTGTAGATGTTGAGGGTTGTGATGAAAAGAGTGTGTCGCATCGCATCCATTTTGAGGCTAAGTGCCGAGAAACCACCAGACACTAGAGAGTGTAATGGCTATCACTCGCTTTCAGACTGGAGTGAGCTGGCATTTTCACTCATTCAAAGATGATGTTCTGAAAATAGTAGAACTCTAAGTACAAGTATGACTCTGCCCCGGGTCGTTAGGGTAAATTTAAAATTAAGAGTACGATGGCTTTATCACCTGGCGCCAGCACTAACTATATTTTCTGTGCCAAGAAATACCCCTTCCTCACCCTAGGGCTGGGCCACAGAGTCCAAAAAAGGCTAAGAGAGTACTTAGGGGTAGTGGTAAATCATGATATGCGATGGTGTTGAGGTTGAAGTCTGGATGCATGGGAAGGAGGGTTGCTTAGTTGCATGTGTCCGAACAGAACCCGGTACTGAGAAGGTTGTTCAGACGCACCAGATACAACATATATGGTGTTTGAGTACAGAACACACTGGAGGCACAGGACGCAGAGAGTGAACAATACGAGAGTCAGGAGGCAACACCACCGTATCTGACACAGGATGGCTTTTTGTTGATGAACTGTCTACAAAATGACTTGGTGACATAGGGTTAGACAGGGTAACACAGGTAGGCCAAAGTTACCCTACTAGGCAGGGTAACTTTCGGAGAGCATGTTCGCAAAGTTAAGAACACGTAGTAAACATTGCACGGGTTTTCGGGCAACATTATATGTGGTCATGAGGACCCCTGAAAGCCATAACGGCATAAAGGGGTGAAGTTACCCTACCTTAGCATCATGATTACCCTATCCTGGGGACCCAGTTAGTACCCAACTGAGGAACCTCAGTTATCCTACCTTTAGTGACAAAGTTGTTTGCGGAATTAGGGGGAAGTTATCCCACTATAGTGGGGCTCTTAGATGTTCACAGGGCTGCTTCATATGGCACGAAACAGGCTACCGACGGAGCAGGAGTTATCCAAACCTCCTGTAACTTTGAAGGGATATTCCTAACACCCCCCTGCGGCCCCAGCATTGGTATGGTACGACAGCACTATACTGCAGTGTAGTTGTGTGCATTCTCGTAAAGTGAGATCCATAGGAATACTCCCACAACACTGTATGAGTTGTGGCCGTTCAACTGACCAGAAGCTGTTCGCAGGATATATGAGGGGTGTGAGGGTGGCCGCCTCCTGGGGCCCACCCGGGATAAAACCTGAGAACCACCTGCGGCATACTTTGACCTGTGGATAGTGGTATGGTTAACAGTAGAGGGCTTAGGCTCGGAGCTAACTTGGGAAGCTGTAAAGCTTCCAGGACAACCACCCCAATGCCATCCCAGGCTACCTGTGAACTGTAGCATTACCATGGATTATTAGTGGGCTCTAGAGGTGTGAGTCTTATTACAATTTAAGAGGATCCTGCATAGTTGGCTGTGGGTAGAGCCAACTGGCATGCAGTCAAACAGCTAGAGATTTCTTACAGTCGGCATACTGTCAGGTTTAAAAGCTTAGTATAGCCAAGTAGATTTGCCGATAGACTGCATAGCCTCAAGTTGTATAGACAAAAACACCACTGGGCCAGTAAGTCCCAATGGATATTTTCTCTACAGTGGGCATGTCGGTCGGCCACTAACATGCTACATCAGCAAAAACGGACCCTGCGGCTGATCCGTCGGCGTTGCGTCCTGACGCAAGCGACGCATCTCCTGCGTCCCATGCGTCCTGTGCGTCCTGACTTGCGTTGCAACGCCCCGCCACATCCCACGCTTCCAGATGCTACCTGGCAACGTT